>Ga0209776_1000993_pt1 | contig 16145 bp, 12 predicted proteins | sample SaaInlLV_10m_DNA_3_FD_184670 | JGI IMG/M metagenome (GOLD analysis project Ga0209776, IMG submission 184670) | Marine microbial communities from expanding oxygen minimum zones in the Saanich Inlet - Saanich Inlet SI073_LV_165m_DNA (SPAdes) (version 2) | ecosystem: Environmental > Aquatic >...
CCGTTGAGAAACAATAGCAACATCTTTAAGTAGCTGGATAGAGCCTTCCATCTTCCACCTCTTTATTAGTTAATTCTGTTATCCATGCAGATGGATTAGATTGTTTAGTTGCTTTTGTGAGTATTGAAGCAGCAACTGCTACCTGTCCAGTCATTTTTTCAACATCACCTCTTTTTTTGTCGTCAACATCATTTGGTACAGGCGACTTCATTAACCTATGGAACGGGCTAATGAAAGCAGGTATTGCCCACACATTAGCACCTTTTACAGCCGCGGCCATCTGCAACACTGCGGTATGAACTGAAATAGTTAGATCTAAAGCCACCATCAATGCTGCTAATTCATCTTGATCATTTTTCATATTAATACCATCGATTACCACTATTTCTTTTCCCGTCTCTTCTTTCACTATTTTCAACTCTTCTGTTACATCAGTATATTGCAAAGAGATGATGATCACTTCTGGAATATTTAACAGTGGGTAGAAGTGACTGACAGTTGATATTGATGTTAACTGATGTTTACGTATTTTTGCTGCCATGCCTGAACTCCAACAGAGACCAATTTTTAACCCTTCTCCGCATTGATCTAATTTTTCTTTCCAAACAGCAACTTTCTGAGAATCTGCATTCAAGTACCCATCTCTTATCGGAAAATCATCCAAAGTACGACGATAAAAGCGGGGGAAGTCACCAATTGCATTCTCATAATCATTCTCCATTGATCTATCTATATCTTTCCGCTCTACTCCCAATATTGTAACCCCTGGAAAAGAGCGTTGATAAATATCTGCTAATCTTGGATCACATTGAAGCGTTATATCGCCATCTTCTTTTGAGAGATCGGGTATCGTGGAGGCAAACATAATTTCATCACCTAATCCCTGTTCTGCGGTCACGAGTAATCTTTTTCCCTCTAGCGGCCCTCCTTCCCACTCTGGTTTTCCTGTATAACCACATACATTTTTGACCAATTTCCGATGGCGGAAAACATCCCACCCTTCACCATACCTGTTTGCTGCAAAGTAGGCAAAAGCTAGATTATGATAAAACTCTGGATCTTGATCATCTAGCGTGATGGCATATTTATAGTGGGTAATGGCAAGCTCTGGTTCCTCCAGCTCAAGCATCATTAATCCCACATTACAGTAAGCAGCAGCATATTTTGGATTCAGCTCTATCGCTCGCTCGAAATATTTCAGCGCTTCCTCTTTTCGATTCATCTCTTTCAGAATCGTACCATGGTTATTACATGCAACCTCACTCTCTTGAATAGCAAGCAATCTTTTAGAAGTATCTAGAGATTCCTGTTGAAAATCCAACTCTTTTAGTGCTAAAGAGAGATTCTGTAGCGCTCCGATATGGTTAGGTTGCTCCTCTAGTACTTTCCTCAGATTTTTTTCTGCCGCTTCATACTTTTTTAAGCGCATTAAAGATGCGCCTATATTATATCTTGCATCAGGATGATCTGGTTGAAATTTAAGTGTCTGCTCAAATGCATTAATAGCTTTTTGGTATTTTTTCCCTTTCATTAATAGATCACCCAAGGTGTTATAGAGGTCAGGAGAATTTGGCTCTATCTTAAGTGCGCTATTCAACCAAATAACTGCCTGCGCTAACTCTCCCTCATTCTGTTCCACCATTGCTAACAGATGATATACATCTGCGGTGGGATCCTCTTTAACCACCATCTCCAAAAACATTTTTGCAGTCGCATACTCTTTTTCTTGATAATATTCCAATGCACGCGCCAAGTGACTATTTTCTGTCACCTGCCTCTGAAATTTTTCTCCAAACGCCTGGTTATTATTATTTTCCATTATGACTCCACTTCTGTTTCTATGATGGGAGAGATTAAGCTGTTAATATTGTCAATCATTTTTTCATCCCTGCCATCCAATTCTATAAAAATAATCGCAATCACATCAATCATAAAATTATTGACGGTTTGCCCTGCCTCTATTAAATCCAATCTGTAGCATATCTTCTCATGCAAAATATGATCCACTTTTATATCTTTAACCGTCCCATTACTAGCGCCCATAACACAGTGTCGAATCACAAATTTTTGCTGCTTACTGTTTAAATCTGATTTCCTCTCAAACTCATCCTCTAACGCTTCACCTAAGTATGATTTTACAACTGCTTTTGAGTACGCCACCCCATCACAATATTCTATAAGCTTGGGATAGAGATCTCCCGGAATTCGCCTAGTTACATCAATAATATAAGGAATATCATTTTTAATGATAATCTGCAGATGAAACATACCATCTACTAATTGCAGCCGACATGCTATTTTTTCCACATCATTTCTCATCTTATCTAGCACTACCTGTTTCAGTGTAATAGGATAGGCTGTACTGATAAGATATTTATTGAGATAGCTTTTATCATCCCCCACAAAACCATAGATCACCTTCTGATCTTGTAAAAACAGAGAATACGCAATTAGTTGCCCCTCGACATACTCTTCTAGAATTAAATCTGTAGAAAACTTCTCTGACTCGACCACCGCTATTTCTAGCTCAGAAACAGAGTTGACAACATCTATCCCTTGCCCACCAGAGAGTGTTGTGGGTTTAATCGCTAACGGAAAGGAGAGCCCTGTTAAATCCAGTTGAAGAGTGTAATGTTGAGCATTAGGAGTGGATATCTGATTCTCTAAACAGAACTTTTTAAATGCCCATTTATTGTGTAACAATTGTGCTGTTTCTAACAGATCATAACAACCCATACCCAACTCATTTGAAAGTATTACACTACTAATATACGCTGCTTCACTACATCCTGCTAATATATAGTCAATCTGCTCATTTTCAATAATTTGTTTGACTGCATCCAAGTCATTAAAATCAACAAGAAACTTTTTATCTGAATAGTTGTGTCCCAGATAGGTTTTAATTGCTCCTAATGTAATAACATAGTACCCTAACGCTTGCGATGCTTGAATGAGTGGGATATCTCTATGACTTCCTCCTAGAATTAAGATTTTTGTTCTGCTTAATGCTTTCAGATGGATATTTTTTTCATTCAAAATTCTTCTCTAACTTTAAGTCTAAAGAGTCAGGGTATTCCTCAACCCCCCATGTCATACTATCCCAGTCAAAAGGACACCTTTCTTCAACATCTTTTAAATCATCATCATAAGCTCCAGATTGATTAACAATCGGAAGTCCTGAGTGAGTCACCATAAGACGTGATAATAAATGCTGTTCATTCCACAGTATTCCTGTAATCCATCTGTTAGGGCTCTCCCAACCAGTATGATCTGCAACACAATGCCCTGCCCTACCTTCTGTTTGCTCAAATAGATATTTACACCATTTACTACTTCTCAAGAATTTCCTATAAGACAAAGAAGTCTGCCTTTTACCACTGCTTCTTGCAAGCCTTCCCCAATTAGCAGCATATTCAATATTATCCAATATCACTATTGAGCCTATAGAGTTCTCTTGCAGCCCCTCTAATACCTCTGCTCTATTAGCGCCATCATTAACTATAATGGACCAGTTTATAATGTTAAATATATCTTTTTGAATGATTTTTTTTTCAGATATATCTAGTATCAAAAAATCATAATCATCAAAATTATCCTTCAGTTCATCTAATTCTTTAACAATAATTGATTTCAGATTAAGTGTATCTGATAGAGAAATTAAGTCACTAATAAATGAAGGATTATCTTCTACTGTGCAGACCTTACAATTTTTTTGAAGAAAATAGATTGATGAATTCCCCCCTCCCCACTCCAATACTGTGATTTTTTCTTCAATCAATCCCGGATACCACTTAAAAAAATTATTTAAAAATTTAATACTTGCATCTGTAAACCATGGATTTACTCTCAATTGCATAATTTCACCTCTTTCATGTTATTGTTTTGTAACAGTATAGAACAGTACTTAAGCCCAAATGATCATGGGTACGGATATCCATTTTATAGGATGGTTGAATCGAATTTATATATAGTGGAATTTCCCACAAATCTGCTGGTTTATGATAAAGGCAGATAGCCAACGATGGAGCTTCTCTTGCAATCAACTCTTTTGCTCCTTGCAGTGCTTCTAACTCAGCTCCCTCAATATCCATCTTGATATAGTTTGGATGAGACAATCCAACGGTTTGATCAATACTCACGACGGGCACGAGATCACCTTCACCTCCCATCATCATGGTAGAGGAGCTTCCCTGCCCCCCACTGAATGATACCACTGAACAGGTTTTGCCCACCCCTGTAGGATAGGTATAACCCACCTTATCTTTAGTTTGAATCCTCATTAATGTGTTATTTAATAGCTCTAGGTTCTTCAGGTCTGGTTCAAAACAGACCACAGACTCTATCTCTCCTTTCCATACACCATAAAGATCTACAATTGTATCTCCTGTATAAGCTCCACAATCAACAAATCTCAATGGATCAGCAGGAAACAGTCCTTCTATATCATTTGGAAAATATTCACAGGCATCGTCTGGCGCAATATAATATTCCATAGATTGTGTCTCTCTCCAAAGAATCCAACAGTTTAGTAGCTGCCTACTTGTCTCATCATTTAATAACTCTCTTACCTGTGCTATTTTTTCATGATCAACCATGGCTTTTAGGTTTGGTCTCATCCAAAGATGGTTTTTATTAAAGTAGCCTTTGATGATTTCTGGATAAAGCTGCAAAGTCTCATAAAAACTATATATATGCACAAAACCAAGCTGTTTTAATTTAATCTCTGGCTCCACATGTGTATTGTTTGATGGCTTGTTGAGCGAATGAGGAAATATAGCGCAAAATATTTGCCATTCATCTTGTTCACCTGCTATATCTTCTGGTCTCAGTAGTTTCTTTCCAAATATTTCTTGTGAGCTCGGAAATTGATCAAGAAATAAGTTTACAGTAGCACCTACACGCTCTATTCCTTCTAAGAAGATTTTGCCATTTGTGCCCGCACCAAATATTGCAACTTTCATATTTATCTAAAACTCAATAGAATAAATTTGTGATTCTATTGCACCTAAATCTTTAAACTGTTGGATAATATCATCTTTATAAAGTGTCAACATAATCAGGATTCCCGAATTTATTATTTGATCTACAGTTTTTTTGTCTCTCTTTAGTATAGGGTATTTACCCAGATATTGACGTCCAATGCGGGTATCATTACTATCAATAAGTGCTGTTATATTAAGTTGACTATAATCCAAGCCAATTAATGAGAAATATTCTATAAAACGATCTTCGAATATAGCAGGGGAAATTGCAATAGATCCGTAACGATCGTGCATATCCTGAATCTCATTTCTCTGACGCTCCAACAGCCCTTTCAGATTTGGAAAAACAGATGGATTGAGATCAAACCGTAGACCGCAGGAACGGCACCCTAATTTGAGAATCTCAGGACGCTGAACAACAATATTTCCGTAAAAAACTGCCTCGTTACAGTGTGGACATTTAAATTTACAGCGATAACTTTCGTAATCCGTACGCTCATCTTCGGTGATGGAGATGATTTCACAGTATTGTCTTGCTTGTGATGAATAAACGGCCATCCTTGAAAGTAGTTCATTGTATTCATCACTACTCATTTTTGAAAGATTGAGTGCTGGCGTACCTGATTGTATAAATTCAGCACGATCCTTTATCAACCCTCTTTGGATAGCATCTTCATAAAGTTGAGTACCTGGATAAGGAGCAATACGCCCTAAAGAAATTTGATATTCTGTGTGTTGTTTCCACCACTCAAGAGTTTCATTACTACTCTCTACTGTCTCTGCAGGATCACCAAAGATAAAGTTCCCTTGAATAGTAACACCATGATTCTTCGCTTCCTCCAGAGCTGATTCAATTTTCTCCCGAGTAATCCCAACTTTATTCATACTCAGCAGCACATCAGCATTCATGCTTTCCAGTCCAAAGCTAATTAAATAGCAGCCAGCTGCTTTCATCATTTTTAGCGTTTGACTATCTACTGAACTTGGCCAAAGTTGGCAAGTCCAGAGTAGATTGTACGGTTTTATTCTTTCAGAAAATTCAATCAATCTTCGTTTGCTAGCCGACATCATTTCATCCATAATGGTAAGCATGTTAATATTATAACGCTCAATCATCTGCTCAATTTCGGCAAATACAGAATCAAGGCTACGCATACGATATTTCTGTCCGATAGGATGAAAGCAAAAAGTACAGCTTAGTGGACAGGAACGGCTAGTGATAATAGGTAGTGAACGAGGGAAGTCCAGTGGATAGAGATAATTTTGACTTAACGGAGTTTGTCTTTTAAAATATTCATCAATATCAAAGATGGAGAAGTCTGGAAAAGGCAAAGTATCCAGATCACTGATAGACCCACGTTTTTCATTGAAGTGATAACAGCCATCCTGTTGATAAGCCAAATTTGCTATATTTGTATAATCTCTACCAAAAGCAAGTGCATCGATAAACTCTACAATTGCTCCTTCAGCTTCACCTAGTATTGCAAAATCAGGTTTAATCATAGTACAGATAGTTTCTTTATCACTGCTTACGATACCACCTCCCAAAACTGTGAAGATCTCTGGCTGGTACTGTTTGGCGGATTGAAGAATAACTTTGATACTATGAAAAAAAGCAGAAAGACCTCCCGTTAAGATAACATCCGCTGAATATTGTTGAAGATAAGTGGTGATAATAGTGGCCTCATTGTATTCAGTATGTAAGTTCATATTTATCACATCAACAGAATAGCCAGCTTCTTTTAAAATTGTTGAAATATATGTAATGCCTAGAGGCAATTCATAATACTCTCTATCTTTTCGTACAAATTTCGGCACAACAAACAAAACCTTCATAATGACTCCGAAAACACTATTTAACACTCATCATTTAAAAATAAGTGTAGTCACTTAAGTCTTGACAAAAAATTCTCTGAATATCACGCATCAAACTTCCTTTTAATCTTATCACACATTAAATCAAACTCACTTACAATCACATTCAAATCATTATTACCTCCCCATATAAGTTTTTGGAATTCTCCAGCACCGCCATACTGCGCACCAATTGATATACCTTCTGATTCAACGTAATTTTTACTACCAACCACACTTGCCCCTCTATTATTTGATAAATAGATAAAACCTAAATAGTTTGCACAAGAATTAAATTGGCACAAGTGTAACGTCCCTGTATTTACACTCATATTCAAATAAGCTCGTTCATAAAATGCCATTCTTAATAAAACATTCCATGAAGCTTCATGGAAAACAATATATCCATTCAAAACTTCTCTTTCCATAAAGTCAGAATGAGTGTCTCTAACAAAAACAGGAGTATACCCTCTACTCTTTATTTTCCGAGCTACTTCCAACCAAACACTAATATTACTATTTCTTTCAGAAGCATAAGATGACTCTCTTAAAGTTATTGTAATCAGTTCACTAGAATCAATTTTATTTTCCACTAGCCATTGATCAACAAACTGTAATGATGACTCTTCCGACCTTAAAGGAGCAGATTCAGCAGGGAGAACCTTATTGGCTAATGTATATATATTAGGCATTATTTTAAACTCTTTCGGCGAGTCAATTAATGATTTTTCAGGATATACCCATTGATCATTTATCTCTGATACTATTTTTTTTGCTTCTTCTTTATCATGACATAGAGTTACACCTCTTGTAGATGGCAGAAGGCCAGCTCCCAATAAGATAACGTTATACAGAAACCAATAATTATCTTTTTCAACATATGAGTGAGCCCCAGTCAAAGCATCTCTGGACATATCATAAAGCCCTTTTTTATTAGGTTGAATAATGATAGGGTGAACAAATGATGCCCCAACTTCTATCCGCTTTATTTCTGCCAAGCACAAAGCTGCAATATACTCATAATTCAGAGGTGAAACAGAAAGATCATAGATATAATAAAGAATGTTGTCATTTTTTAAAAGAGGGTTCTTTTCAACCTGAAAATCATACTCAATATAATATATTTTAGAAACTCCTTGAGAAATTAAGCTCTGAACAATTTGCTCTCTCATACTTTCTCTTTCTAACGCAACAATAACACAACAATTATCATTATTCGGAATAAACTGAGAAATCTTTGTAACATCATTATTCTTATCACTTTTAAAACTATCTAGATAGCCTTTTAATACAATATCAGAGTGTTCATCTTTTTTTATAATAGAAGTCAATTTTCTCGCAGCATTACCATACGGAGAAATATAAACATTACTTCCCTTCGGAACATCTTCTATTGTATTTATTTTTTTTATCACAACATTAAGGGCTTATATAAAGTTAATATGGTCTGGTTGTTTTTTTTGATGAACATCATCTAGCAGAATATTATTCTCAACCAAATCATTCAACACTTCATTCACCTTATCTTGCAAACAGAGTGTTGCACATTGTTTTTTAGCTTCAAATTTATCGGATGAAATATACTCCATTACTTGATCGTACTTAGAACTATTCCAAATATCATAAAAGTTTTGCTCTTTTATATCACCTATATGATACTGATTGTATCTTGAATGAAAAAATGATCCACACGGAGCCACAATGCCTGTACCAGACATCTGCAAAAATAGTGGTGGACCGAAGCATTTTGAATACTTCCTATCCCGACCTGTCATCATTTTAGACCATTTCGCTTGAACAGAATAATTTTTAGTTGAAATGGCTTCTGCAGTCTTTAATAGCTCAACCGCTATCGGCGTTTTATACCAATCATAATCAACTCCCAATCTTCCTTTTTCATCATCGCTACAGTGCTTAATAACTGTATAATCAACGCCTAACTCTCTCCCCAACAATGCTAGTGGTATCACTTGATCTGCATATTCAGGCATCAGAACCATTTGAAGACCAATTGTTGTATTCGACTTCGTCTCCTTTTTAATTCTAACAGTCTCTTTTATTGTATCTATAACCTTGTGATAGTTCTTAATAGAGGTTCCCATAATTTGTGCGTATGCTTCAGGTTCAGCCGCATTAATGTTAAACCTTAGGTATGTCAAAACATTTAACATGTTAGGCAATTCATCATGAGCGATTTTAACCCCATTTGTTGCAGAAGCGATGTCTATACCATTAGAATACGCTTTTTGTATAAATTTATAAAAATCAGGATTTTCTGTACTTTCTCCATCACTCACCAAACTAATGGCTTTCACTCCTTCTCCTGGTGCATGACCAATATCAACACAATCATCGAGAAACTGTTCATATTTTTCCCATGAAACTGGAGAAGATGGATTTTGCTGTAACCCAGCATAACAGAATGTACATGCATATGAACATTTTTGAGTTAATGCCATATCAATTGTAATTGGGGCAACTTTTTTTCCTGCTTTCCATGCATCGACTCTCTCTTTATGAAAAGCAATCTTTGTTGTATCAAGATGAAAGTTAACTCTTGGATCTACTGTAAAGTCTACAACACCTTTATCATTTAATTCAATTATTTGTTTTTTAATTATTGTATCTACTTGCAGTTGCTCTCGCCTCATATAGTCCATATTGATGCCCTTAATTAATTTATTATTCTTACTATCTCATCAACCATGTTTCGTAGTTCCTCATGATCAAGTTGCTCACTCTCTCTTAGAGCATTTATTTTATCTACATAACTATTAATTTTTAATACAGCATCAGATGTACTCTCTGTAACAACATCTATATATTTATCTTCATTAAAATAAATATCATAATATAGTACAACTCTATGCATAAATGTGCGCTTCGTCATATATCGTACTCTAGATGGAGCTTCCTCTTCAACAGCCTCTATATAGTTCATCACACTGCCGAGAGCAATTAAATACTTTCTACTTAATCCACTTTTTTCTGATAGTTCAGGAAGTATTATTTTATCCATCGCAGATTCACCTAACTCTGGATCATTGTATTTCCTCATAATGTTAGCTTACCAGCTGTCCATATTTGAAACTGTCTTTGCTTCCACTTTTCGGGCCAACTTTGTTCTTTACCAGATGCAATTTTTATAGTTTTTTCTAATAACTCATCACTTAGCACATCTAAATATTCATCATTTAATAGCCGACCTGCATTAAAGTCAATATCTTCATCTAAATCATTAAAGGTCTTTGTATTTGAAGATATTTTAATGACAGGAACTATGGCGCTGCCAGTAATAGTTCCATAACCAGTAGAAAAACCAATCATATTTGCACCGCTAGATATCAGGCCAGTTATTGACTCTAGATCATTTCCAGGACCTTGCATTATAGATAAGCCTCTTTTATTTGCAGATTCACCATAATTTATAACATCCTCAATTCTGGTAGAGCCACCTTTCATTACTGCACCCAAGCTTTTTATATAGCTATTTATCAATCCACCTTGCACATTTGCAGGCACCAAATTATTAGATATATCTACATCTAATTTCTTTGCAATATCTAAATACCAATCAATAGCTGCTTGAAACTTATCTGCAACTTCAGCAGATGCAAACCTTTTGAAAAACATATCATAAACACCTAGCATCTCAGGAATTTCAGATAAAATAGCTTTTCCATTAGCATAAATAATTTTATCTGCTAAATCACCTATTAATGGGTTTGCAGTAATCCCAGAAAACCTATCTGAAGCTCCACACTCTGTACCTAAAACTAAATTAGATATGGAAGCATCTTCTCGCATACAAGAGTTAGCTTCTTTTAAAAAATCCTCTACTATACTAACAGCTTTATTAATCGTTTTAGCAGTCCCTCCATTTTTTTGTATTGTCAACCAGTTAATTCTGCTTGTGCTAGTTTTAATGTGTTGATTTATGTATTGTGACATAACATCATAGCTAGTTTGTTCACATCCTAAATCTATAAATACGGCTGCAAACACATTAGGGTGTAATGCAAATCCTTTTAATATTTGCATTGTTCTTTCTATCTGATTACCCGCTCCACATCCACATCCTTCCGTATGCGCTAGGGAAACAACTCCATCAACATTGGGGTACTTATCTATAAATTCTGGCACATCAAAAACTTTTGCTATTTGATTGGAGACTTCACTTGCACACATGGAAGTCGGAATAATTGCTATATAATTTCTAGTACCGACCTTACCATCTTTTCTCTTGTACCCTAAAAAAGTTTTATCTTGATATTTTTTAACTAAATTAGTTAATTGTGGTTCTACAAAATCATTTCGATTAAATTTAGGGATATCATTTGTAGTATTTTTCAGTGAAATAAGTTCATCTTGTTTGATGCCCAATGATTTTGCAAAAGGATATCCATACTGGTATAGATATTGATTTTCAGGTACGTCTTCTAATGCAAATCTATCACCAGATTTCACCTCATTATAATCTCTTTTAGCAATAGCGACATTATCTTTTTTATTTAATATGATTGCATAATCTTCTCTTTTCATACACTATTCCTTATTTAAAATCTCTACAGAGTCTATAATCATATTTTCTTCGAATTCATCTCTTGGTAAAAATGGGAATAAATCTTCCATTGGCTTAGATACAACTTTTCCATCAGGCAATTTCATTGATGATACTCTTGGTATTAATGGTTGGTTTGGATTCATCATGATTTCACAAACTATTGGTTCATCTAAACTTAGAACAAAATCTAATTTTTCATGAAGCTCATCATGGCTTGATAATCGTATAAAGTCTAAACCATAAGCCTTGGCAATCTTACCCATATTAGGACATTCTACATTGCTACTTGGGTCTGAACCAACTAATCTTCCAAAATGATTTTGTTGCATTGATTTTATTGTTAAATACCCATCATTATTAATCACAAATAAAACTATTGGTAACTGATAAGTTACAATAGTTTGTAGTTCTTGAATATTCATTTGCAATCCACCTTCACCATTTATACCAATAGTTTTTTGGCGGTTACTAGCAATACAAGCACCGATTACACCAGGAAGTCCAAACCCCATAGACGCATGTCCACTTGAAGTAAATAGCCTTTGACCTTTTTTGGTTTTAAAAGTCTGCATAGTACAAGTAAAACTTGTTCCCATATCTGTTACAACTATGGCATTACTTGTGAGTTTTGAAGACAGATAATCAATAAAATAAAATGAATTTATAAAGTCTTTTTCATCTTTATATTCTGGTAAAACTACTGGATATTTTTTCTTCCACGTTTGGCATCTCTGTACCCAAGATTGTTGTTTTTTAAAATTTACATCATTTATTTTTAGATATTCAAAAAATTGGTTAAAAAAGTTTTTAAGATCAGAATTTACCTTTATATCAATACTAAGCGAAGGTTTATTTATCTCTTCAATATCGATATCTACCATTATTTTTTTTGCTTTTCTTGCAAATATTTTATAGTTGTAGCCAACTTGAGGTATCGACATGCGAGAACCTAGTATAATTATCAAATCAGAATTTTGTGTAGTAAAGTTACCCGCTCTATCTCCTAAAATACCACTTCTTCCTATATATAGTGGAGATTCGGTTGGTATAATATCACTTGCTGTCCAAGAAGATATTACAGGTATCTCTGTAGTTTCAATAAACCTCAGCAACTCTTCTTCTGTTTTTGATAACCTAATTCCATATCCATAAATAATAACTGGTCGTTTTGCTTGTTGAATCCCTGAAATTATAGATGATATATTATCTATTGTATTTATTTTCTCCTGAGGAATCTCAAAACCATCTAATTCATCTACATCTATTGTTTGACTTTGTACATCAAGTGGAATATCTAGCCATACAGGTCCTGATCTCCCAGTAGTTGCTAAATAATAGGCTTTTTCTAGATGATATTTTATTGTTTTTGGGTCAGTTACTGTAATAGCATATTTTGTATAATCCTGCGCATATTTTGTATTATTACACTCTTGAATACCAAATTGCCTCAACTCTGTGCCTTCACTTAATGTATCACTTGTAACTTGCCCAGAAATTACAACCATAGGGATAGAATCAATCCATGCTCCAATCACTCCTGTTGAAGCATTTGTTCCTCCAGGACCAGAAGTCACTACACAAATTCCTGGTAATCCTTTGATTCTAGCATACCCTTCACTTGCCATTGCTGCTGCCTGTTCATGATGAGCAGATATATAATTTAACTTTTCATTTTTTCCTATAGAATCAATAAGATGCATAGCCCCGCCACCGCTAATTGCAAATATATCTTGAATACCTTTTTTTTCTAAAAAGTCAAATATATAGTCAGTTAATTTCATGCTCATATTTTTCCTTACTATCATTAAGAAATGACTATTTTTATATTTTTCATCACTAAATATATGTTTTGATTCATTTAATGTCATAGATATCCCAATGTTTTCATCATTAGAATTATCGTGTTTTATTAGGAACACGTAAGCATTTTCACTCTCAATAGTTAATAAGTTTTTATTTGATTGAATCATCGTTAATTTTTGATTAAAAAAGTCAAATTTTTCATAATCAGATTTTGCGTAATCTAATCGTAAATGCTTAACAGGAGAACACACCATATTTGATTCCCCTTCATAAGCATTACCAACTCTTCCATAGTTATCTTTCAATCTGACTAAATCAGATTTATCAACTGGTGATTCTATTTCCATAACCCATATTCCATTTTGAGACATAGGAATATTTGAAATATCACTAACTGCTTCTGTTTGGTGAAAAGCAGATTTACCTATCATTAAACAATCTGATTCTTTCAAAATATATTTCTTGTCAATAGAAGATATTTTTGCTTTATCTCCACCCAACAAAATCAAAGCTGTTGTTTTATTCGGGTGGGAATGCATTGATGTTTTCTGTATTCTAGATATATGAAGCATCCATATAGCTACATTTTCATTTTCAAATACTAGATATTCATAACCCCATGGCTTTTTAACTATAGAGTCATTATAATCCAAATTATCAGCTAAGTTATTTTTTCTATTCTTTAGTGCATTAAAATCACTTTGAGATGCTTCTAACTTATATATCATTATCTTAAGTTTTCAAGTTCCTCTACAACTGTTTTCATCCAAATTGGATTATCTCTATAATGCGGAGATGAAATCATATTTCCATCAACAACTATTTCATCGTCAATATAAGTTGCTCCTGCATTTTCGATATCATCTTTAACTGCAATATAACAAGTAGCTTTTCTAGCTTTCATAATCTTTGCAGAAATCCCAACCCATGCACCATGACAGATAAAAGCTATTAACTTCCCTTTTTCATTCATATCCGCAACAAAATCTGTAACCTCTTTTATTATTCTTAGCCTATCTGGCGCTTCAAAACCACCTGGTATTACAACCAAATCATAATTATCAGCATTTAATTTATTAGCATCTACATTTGCACGAGCTGGAGTACCATACTTGCCATACATAACATCACCATTTGGTGTTGCTAAATCAACTTGACAATCATTTAATTCTTGTAATCTATAATATGGATATATCACCTCTTCATCTTGAAAATTTTGTGCTGTAATAATTACTACTTTTAACATTTTAACTCCTTAATATTTTCATTTAAATTCACTAAGTTTTCTATAATCATCCCGAGTTTTATAGTATTAAAATCATATACTCCTGAATTTCTACCTACAAAAGTTAAATCATTTTTAACAGTTGCATAATAATCATTTATACTGTCACCAATGTAGATGGTTTCTTTTTTTTGCAAATTATACTTGTCTACAATATGAGCAATATTAATATCTTTTTTAATTGGAGAGCCTAATATTTCTCTAAAATATTTGAGAATATTTAACCTCTCACAGATATACTTTAAATCTTGTTCATCTGAACTAGATACAACAAACAATTTATATTCGTAATATTCTGACACAAAACTTTTAAACCCATCTACAAACTTTGTTTTTATCACTTTATCTTTTACTATAGCTGAGTATTTGTTCGAATATTTATATAGCATTTCATCATTAATGTTTTTATTACACACCTCTAAAAAAAAATATTTAATGATATCATAGCGAGACAACCCTGCATTATTTTTAAAATATTGAGAAATCATATTGGCATTACTCTCTCCAAAACTCTCAAATAATTTGTAAAATCCATCAATTTTCACATCATTGCTTTCAAGTATAACTCCATCAAAATCAAATATTATATTCTTAATCATTTTTAATATTTATATAAAATTAACATGGCTAATATTTCCCACTGCAATCGAATCTAAGTATCTATTAACTTTATCCATTCTACAGTTGACTCGGCACTCTGAAATATTTAGCTCATCATTTACAAGCTTGAAGTTTTTTTCTCTTTTTTTACTTTCCCATATTTCTTTAAATCCATATTCATTGATATTACCTAGATCAAATCTATTATCTAGCAAAAACGCACTGCAGCTAAAGACTCTTCCATCTGCCATAATATATGCCCATAAATTAGGTGTTGCATGACACTTCTGATAGCGTTGATCATTTCCTTTTGTATGCTTTTTCATTGTCTCATCACGAAAGATAACTTTAAAGGTTTCTATTGACATTTCAACTAGTTTATCTCTGAGATTAAAAAACTCATTATAGTCAATCCCTTCATAAACATGTGTATCACTAAACATGTGCTGAGAATATGGTTTGATAACTAGGTAATCGAGCCCAATTTCATCTCGACAGAGCTTAATTAACTTCTCCATTTCACTAAAGTTTTCTGGAAGAAGTAGTGATTGAGCACCTAGTGTTATTTTAATATTATGTGTTTTGCGATATTCAACCATCTGTTTTAGATGATCAACTGCTTTGTAGAAGTCTTCTTCTTTAGTCTTGTGTATTTCGCTATAAGTCTTTGCTGTACCCGCATTGATTGAAGCTTTTATCCATGAAGTATTCGGTAATGCTCTCTCTAAAAAATCTTTGGGAAGCACTGTTGCATTAGTAGTAAATGAGACATCTATACCAGACTGCTTAGTAATTTCTGCCACCTCTGCGATCTGTTTATGCAGCAGTGGCTCTCCCTCACCTGCGTACATAATGCTTTTCACACCAAGCTTGCCCATCTCTGGTAGCCTATCACGCATTACCTCTAAATCTAAGCGAACTGGATTATAGCCTATGTAATCAACGGCACAGAAAGAACAACGGTGATTGCAAGCACCAATAGGAGATACCTCCATGTAGATTGGATATACCTTTTTTGTTTTACTCCAATCATTTTGAGCATCTATCAGTTGAACTA
>Ga0209776_1000997_pt1 | contig 16116 bp, 21 predicted proteins | sample SaaInlLV_10m_DNA_3_FD_184670 | JGI IMG/M metagenome (GOLD analysis project Ga0209776, IMG submission 184670) | Marine microbial communities from expanding oxygen minimum zones in the Saanich Inlet - Saanich Inlet SI073_LV_165m_DNA (SPAdes) (version 2) | ecosystem: Environmental > Aquatic >...
GTACAGGTTGGCGAACTTGAGTAATGTCAGTCAATGATAAGGTACTTGACGAGATAACCGGACACTCTGTTGATTTACAACGATTAGAGACAACGGTTAAGAAACGCGTACTTAAACAACTCAAAACACTTGAATCAGACTTAGTAGATGCGATTAAGAAATCTACCGTATGGGATGCTAAAATGTCCCAAACACAAAAGAAGAGGCTCAAGGTTTTGCTTGACCAGACTCGTGAGACTATCAAAACTGCGTATGTACAAGTTGCGAAGGATAGCCTTGACGAACTTTCACAAGTCGCTTCATTGGCTGAGGCACAAGCAGTAGCATCCCTTAATACAGCCATTAGTGCTGAACTAGCATCTACAACTATGAGCCGTGGAATGTTAAAAGCCATAGCAAGTGAGACTTTATTTGAAGGCGCACCATCTAAAGAGTGGTGGGCTAGAAGAGGTGAGGCATTTAGATTAAAGTTTTCTGATACGGTTCGTACTGGAATGATGAAGGGTGAAACTACAGACCAAATCATATCTAACCTAGTGGGTAAGAAAGTAAACCGATATAAAGATGGTGCTTTGTTTGCCAACTATAGAAGTGCTGATGCCTTAGTTAGAACAAGTATTCAATCAATAGCAAACGAGGCTAGACTACAAACATACGCTGAGAATGACGATATTGTTAAAGGTGTAGAGTGGGTAGCAACTTTAGACAACAGAACATCCCACACTTGCCAAAGCCTTGACGGCTTAACATGGGATAACAATCGTAAGCCTATTGGTCATAATATTTTGTGGCCGGGAGTAACCGCTCATTGGAATTGTCGCTCAACCCAAGTACCAATTATTAAGAGTTGGGAAGAGTTAGGGGCTAAACGTAAGATGAAAGAAATCCCCGAATCAACTAGAGCCAGTATGGATGGCCAAGTATCTAAGAAGAAAGGTTATGAAGAGTGGCTAAAGGGAAAACCTAAAGCATTTCAAGAAGATGTGTTAGGCAAGGGCAAACGCAAACTGTGGAAAGACGGCAAACTAGGCTTTAGTGATTTAGTTGACCAGAGTGGAAACCCGCTGACTTTGGGGCAGTTACAAAGCAAGTTGGGAATGGTTGATGATGTTGTCTTTGATGTGCCGTATGTGAACTTGGAAAAAAGTTATGATACAGCCCGAAAAGAAATACAGAAAACAAATCAAGGATGGGATAAGGATTTGAAGCGTGTTATGGGCGAGGAAATTACACCATCAAAGAATAACTTGGTTAGTATGAGAATAACAGGCGAAACTGTTGATGTTTTAAGTGAACAGGCTACAAAAGCATTATCAAAAGATAGTGTTAAGATACACATGGCTTTCAATCAGAAAAATCTAAAACAAGCCATAAGACAAAAAGAAGTTATGAATAGTCTCCAAACTGGGAAAGGCTCATACAAAACCGCAGGGATGGAAAGGATTGGGCTTGAGCAGGATGTGTTTGGTATAGACGACATAGACGATGTTACAAACTTCCCTAAGTATGGGTTTGTGGCATCTAAAGACAAGTTTGATTTTGATAGAATTGATGATTTTAAATACGGTGAGAATATTATCGTGTTTAAAGACTCGGTGAGAAAAAGAACAACCGTAACCTTTGGCGACTCTTATAATGGAAACGCAACGAGCGTTGGTCAGTCGTCACCACCATCTCCTATTAACAAGATTAATGAGGAGAGTTTCTACAGAAATTTTAGGCACACTACAGACACAACATATCAAGCCTCAGTAAACACGTTTAAAGAGGCAGATGACTTTATGGCTTCAGCTCATTATAAAGATTTGCTTAGAGTTACAAAGGGTGAGTATGTAGAAGCCCAGATATACGGAAAGCTAACCCTAGAGGAAGTTGAGTATATTTTAGTTAAAACACCAGCGTCCAAGAAGGCGATAGAGGCAGAATTGAGAAAGGCGGGAATCGATATTGAGGTAAGATTAAGATGAGTGATTTAATAATAACAAATGGCGATGAAAAACTGTATGTGTTTGATTATGTTGAAGGAGGTAGTAATCTACCTGTTTATGAATTAGTTAAAAACAAAAAACTAAAAACTAAAGCCGTCTATCCTGCGTGTTTACGTTTTATGCCAGATTCTGTGATAAAAGAAATAAACCTTTAAATATCTTAACTTTATGTAAAATACATAACGTCAGAGACAATTTAATAATTATTCGGAGAATAAAATGGACGACCCAAAGACATACACAGAAGAAGAATTTCTAGACCTACAAAACAAATCAGAAGAGACCAAGAAAAAGTTAGACGAGTTCCGTACTAACAATGTTAAGTTATTGAAAGATATGGAAACATTAAGCGCTAAGTTTGATGGTATCGATTTAGATAACTACAACGACATGCTTAAACTTCAACAAGACCAAAAAGATAAAACTCTTATTGACGCAGGCAAGATTGATGAATTACTAGAAGAGCGTACTAAAGCCATGATTAAAACACATGGTGTAGATATGGAGAAGCTAACAAGTGAGAACTCTGTTCTTCATAGTCAGTTAGCAGGTTTGGTTATTGATAGCGCAGTAAGAGATTCAGCAACTAAGGCAGGTGTAGTTGATACTGCTATTGATGATATTCTTTTACGTTCTAAAGCTGTGTTTACCTTGAAAGATGGTCAAGCTATCCCGCATGACGCTACTGGAAGTATTATTTACGGTAGCTCTTCAGCCGAGCCAATGACAGTAGAGGAGTGGGTTAAGGGTCAACAAGACGTAGCACCTCATTTATTCAAATCATCACAAGGTGGTGGTTCAGAGCATGGCAAATCTTTTGTCGGAGCAGGCTCTAAGGATATGACAGCATTAGAGAAGCTACAATACGGATTCGCTAAAAAATAGTTCCTAGGTAAAAAATCTCCATTTTTACCCTCTTTAGTTAGAGGGTTTTTTTGTCCGAAATCCCCCAATCCCCTAAGCCCCGATTAAGTTATTTCCCTTTTTCTTTTCTTTTATGTTATATTAGCGTCAACTCGCCATAGAATGGTGTGTAACCCTACATATAACCCGTGGTAATATAGTAGCAGAATATTTTTTTTACTGCCCTATAAAACTAATAAAGGGCATATATAGGAGATTCCATTATGGCATCTGTAACTCTTGCTGAATCAGCAAAACTTTCACAGGACATGCTTGTAGCTGGCGTTATTGAAAACGTCATTACAGTAAATCCTTTTTATGACATCTTACCTTTCCAAGCAATTGACGGTAATGCATTATCTTACAACCGTGAGAACGCATTAGGCGCAGCGGAATGGACAGGCGTAGGCTCTACAATCTCTGCAGGTAAAGCGGCAGCGACTTTTAACACTGTAACATCTACGTTGACAACATTAGTTGGTGACGCTGAAGTAAACGGTTTAATCCAAGCCACACGTTCAAACATTACTGACCAGAAAGCAGCACAAGTTGCTTCTAAGGCTAAGTCAATTGGTCGTGCTTATCAAGATAAACTAATCAATGGTGCAGGTTCAAGTAACCAAATCACAGGTTTATTGTCTTTAGCTACAACAGCACAAACTAAGACAGGCGCAACTAACGGTTCTGCTTTATCTTATGACTTGTTAGATGAGACTTTAGACAAAGTAACTGATAAAGACGGTACTGTTGACTACATGATGATGAACGCTCGTACGATTCGTTCTTACTACGCATTGCTTAGAGCATTGGGTGGCGCAGGCATCGGTGAAGTTATGACTTTACCTTCAGGCGTTCAAGTACCTACTTACCGTGGTATTCCAATCTTCCGTAATGACTACATCCCTGTAAACCAGACGCGTGGTTCAAGTTCAACTTGTACTTCAATTGTTATGGGTACATTAGATGACGGTTCAATGACACACGGTATCGCTGGCTTAACTGCTGCTGGTAACGCAGGTGTTTCTATTGAAGAGATTGGCTCAAGTGAGACTAAAGACGAGACTATTACTCGTATTAAGTTCTACAACGGCTTAGCTAACTTCTCTGAGAAGGGTCTAGCAATGTTAAACGGTATTAATAACTAATACAGTTTGATAAAATCCCCCTTGGTTTCATTACCTTGGGGGTACTTATTAAGGAAAAATTATGGCATTAGACGCAACTCCAAACGGCTCATCAGCAGATAGCTATGTTTCAGTATCAGACGCAGATGCCTACCACGCAACACATTTATACGCTACAACTTGGACAGCTTCTACAGAAGCCAATAAGGAGATAGCCTTAAAGATGGCTACTCGTATCTTAGACGAGAAGATTGAATGGGTAGGCGCAAAGACTTCTAGCACTCAAGCTTTGGCTTGGGGCAGAACAGGTGTTACCGATGACGGTTTTACCGTATCTTCTACGATAGTTCCACAACCAGTAAAGAATGCTACAGCTGAATTTGCTAGACACCTTTTAGCAGGAGACCTAACTGGTGATGCTCAAGGTAAAGGCCTAACAAGTCTAGAGGTTGGCGATATTTCACTAACATTTGATAAAAACGATACGGCAGGTGTAATGCCTTCTATTGTTCAGGAAATGTTAAGAGGATGGGGCTCTATTCATGCTCGTGCTAAGTTTGGCACTGTATCGGTGGTTAGAACCTAATGGGATTGAGAGATGCGCTACTTAGCGCAGTAAGCTCTGCTATATCTGCCACTGGTGACATAGCGGAAACGGTAACTTATAGAGTAAAGGGAAATGCTGATTATGATGTTTATTCAGGTCAATTGGCAGAAGATGAAAACGACCATACGATTAAGGCTATAGTAAGTGTAGCGAGTGAAGATTTTAGAAGTGGGGTAATATCTAATGGAAATACAGGTGAATTAAACGTGTTATTCTCTAGCAAAGGTTTGACTTTCACACCTAAGTCTAATGATTTAATTATTAGAGGGTCTGAAGTACACAAGATAAGCAAGGTTGATAGCGACCCTGCCGGTGCGTCATACACATTAACAGTTAGGAAAGTGGGATGAGCATATCATCATTTGACAACGAAATCAAAAAGTTTGCTAAGAAGGCAGGTTTAGAGGTGGATAAAGTTGTTAGAAAAATAACACTTCATGCTTATAACGGTGTAACTAGAAAAACACCTGTTGATACAGGTCGTGCTAGAGCAAATTGGAATATGTCAGAAGGCAGTATTAACGCATCTGTAAACAATGAAGCCACAACAACACAGCCTTTTAAAAAGTTTTCAGGTAAACATAGTATATATATTACTAACTCATTACCGTATATCGGATTGTTAGAAAAGGGTAGTAGTAAACAAGCACCTAAAGGCATGGTTGATGTTACTATGAATGAGATTAGGAGTAGTTTTAAATAATGTCATTTGAAAAGGAACGCCTAGCAATTGAAAACAGATTCTCTGAATACTGGACATATACTCCGGTTGCATGGGAGAATGTAGAGTTTGATACTCCGAATAATGAAGGTTGGGTTCGTTTAAATATATTAAACGGTGAAGGTGATTATAGAGCGATTAACAAATTAAAACGCCATACCGGAATTATAGTTGTGCAAATCTTCGTTCCAAGAGACACAGGAACTAGTACAATAAGACAATATGCAGATTACGCCTCATCAATATTTGATGGTAGAAAGTTTAATGATGTGGTTTGTGGAGTTGGTAGTATTGAAACAATAGGGGCTGATGATATTTGGTATCAGGTAAATGTAACTATTCCATATTGGAGAGACGAATGAAAACAGTAATTTTATATCCACCTAACGGTGATAAAGAAGGTGTAACGCCACACCCTTCAAAGATTGAAGAAATGAAGGCGAAAGGTTGGGCGGAAAAGTCTATAACAAAAACAAAAACAAAAGTAAATACAACGGAGAAAGAAGATGGCAAATCATAAAGGTAGCGAAGGAACGGCTAAAATCGGTTCAAACGTAATCCAAGAAGTAAAGGATTGGAGTGTCTCAGAGTCAGCAGAGACTATTGACGACACTACACTAGGAGACACAGCACGTACCAAGACTGTAGGCTTAACATCAGCAAGTGGCTCTATGACTGCTTTTTGGGATGAGACTGACACAACAGGTCAAGGCGCAATGACTGTAGGTGCTGAAGTAGCATTAAAGTTATATCCTGAAGGTGCGACAACAGGCGACACATTCGCTGAATTATCAGCAATTATTACTGAGAAAGGTGTATCAACTACACTAGACGGTATGGTTGAGACTTCAGTTTCATTTGAAGCTAATGGTGCTGTTACTTGGGCTACTGTATCGTAATGAGTATTTTAGATAACGTTAAGGCGCACTTTGATAAACTAGAGACTAGGTTAATTGAAGTACCTGAATGGGATACTGTTATCTATTGCACACCGTTTACTATGGCGGAAAAGAAATCACTTTGGAAATTTGCTAAAGGCGATGACTTTGAATTCATGGTACGAACCTTAATCTTAAAATCGCTGGACAAAGAAGGCAATAAAGTGTTTACTATTAGTGATAAGGTTGATTTAATGAATGGTGCATCACCGGATGTAATTACACGAGTTGTAGGCGAATTATCAACCTCTCAAACTATTGAGGAACAAGAGGGAAACTAAAGGGCGATTCCGAGTTATATGCAAAGTACGCACTTGCGAATCGCTTACACAAGACTGTTTATGAGATAGATAAAATGACAGTTGATGAGTTTCATGGTTGGATAGCCTACTTCAAACTAGAGGATAAAGATGGCGACTAATCAAGTAGCATCACTAGGAATAAAGGTCAGCGCCCACGGTGTTGAGAAAGCTAAAGCCGGTATTAAAGGCATTGGTAATACAGCCAAGCGTGTAAAAGACCAGATATTCTCACTAAATGGCGCAATGGGTGCGTTAGGTGCAGGGGCGGTAATGAAATCCGTCATTCAAAGTGCGTCAGGTTTAGAGAGTCTGAGAGTGCGTCTTAAATTCTTAACAGGTAGTACAAAGGATGCAGGAAAAGCCTTTGATACTATGACAGGCTTTGCGTCTAAAGTGCCATTCGCACTAGAGGATATTCAAAAAGCCTCTCCGCTTTTATTAACAGTTACAGATGATATTGACGATTTAAACGGTCTATTAGAAATGACCGGTGATATCGCAGCGGTATCCGGTCTTGACTTCGTTAAAACAGCAGAACAATTACAAAGAGCAATGGCAAGTGGTATTGCTAGTGCTGACTTATTCCGTGAGCGTGGTGTTGCTTCATTCTTAGGGTTTGAGGCAGGTGTTACATATAGTGCCGAACAAACAAAGACACGACTTAAAGAAATGTGGGAAGAGGGAACTACCACAGCGAAGGGTGCAACATCCGAATTAGCCAAGACATTCCAAGGTCAAGTATCAATGATGGAAGATGCTTGGTTTAAGTTAAAGATTCAATTTGCCGATAGCGGTGTATTTGAAATGACTAAAGATGTTGTACTGAGTATTACAGAATCATTAGGTAAACCTTCTACTCTAGCAAATGTAGAGAAGTTTGGTAAGTCTGTTGTTACTCTTGGTGAGGCTTTTGGTAGTATTATTGAGGGGTTTTTAGGATTGCCACCTTATGTTAGAGAGTATGGTTTAGTTATAGCATTGTTAGGCGGTAAGAAAGCCAAATTAGCATTTGCAGGTATTGCTGCTTTGTCAGAAGGTATTGATGCGGTAACAAGAGCAATTATAGGGGTTAGGAAAGCAGGTGGTATTGATGTAGTTGGAAACGCCAAATCAGACCTTGAAAAATTCCAAGAACAGTTAGCGAGAGTACAAAGAAAGATAAATAACTTTGACATGGCTAAAGTGTCTAAAAAAATTGGTAAAAAACTTGCTGAAAAATCATTGGCAAGTTTAAAAAATACAGCAGAAGAAATCAGGAAAGAGATTGCTACAATGCAAGGCATTATAGATGATAGTGTTAAACCAAAAGCAAAATTAACAGCATCAGATGAGAAAGACGAGATAATGAAAAAAGCCGGTGCTGATGTTGATAAATACATAAATAAACTTAAAACAGTAGGCATAGAAGAAACAAAAAGACAAAAGTTAAAGAGAGAATACGGTGTTGAGGTTTTAAGAATTAACGATGCAGAAAAAACATCTTTAGAGCAAAAGGCTATATTAACAAAACAAGCACAAGACGCATATACTCAAGCAATTAAACGAATGGATGACCTTGATATTGCTAAAAAAGTGGCAGGATTAACAGACTCAATGTCAGATTCTATTACAAGCATGATTATGAACATAGGTCAGGGTACGCAAAACCTTAAAGAATCTGTTAAAGATATGGCAAGGGTTGTTCTTGCTGAATTTATTAAAATTAAAGTAGCACAACCATTGGCTCAAGGAATGGCAAACGCTTTCAATTTCTCTAGTATGTTCAGAGCTGACGGTGGTACTGTGACAGGAAACCAGCCTTATGTAGTTGGTGAGCAAGGTGCTGAGTTATTCGTTCCAAACAAAACAGGCACAATTATTCCAAATGATGCTATGTCTTCAGGTGGCTCACGTAGTGAGACTAACAACGTAAATGTAAGTTTCAACATTACCGCAAACGACACGCAAGGTTTTGATAATTTATTAGACTCTCGTAGAGGCATGATTGTAGGCATTATTAATCAAGCTATGAACGATAGAGGCATGACAGGAGTGACAGCTTAATGGCATATCCAACGACACCCGTATTTCAGTCAGTGAACTTAAAGTCTAATGATAAGACTCTAACATCACAGACTGTAAACGGTAGAACACAATCAAGAAAACTATCAAGTCAGTATTGGGAGTTCTCAGCAAAATACCCACCTATGACTCAAGCAGACTTTATGCCTGTATATGCTTATATTATGAAGCAACGTGGCCAGTCAGAAACCTTCACAGTAAGAATCCCTATCCTTGAAGATGCTAGAGGTACAGCATCAGGCACGTTAAGAGTGAACGGTACTAAGGCAGCAGGCCAAACTACAATAGTAGTGGACGGAATTACAGGTACGGTAGTTGAGGGTGACATGATTAAATTTAGCCATGATAAGGTCTATATGGTTGTTGGTCATACCGAAACATCAAGTAACACGACATCTATCGATATACAGCCACCTCTTCGCTCTAACGTAGCAAATGATGAGACAATTAACTACGACAACGTAACGATGAAGGTAAGGCTAAGAAATGACGTTCAATCATTCGGCATGAGTAACGATGGTCTATTTAGATATGAAGTAGACTTCATTGAGGCTCTATGAGTAGAAGCTTAGACACGTCACTATTAACAGTATTAAGTGGAGATTCAATCAAGATGTGCCACTTATTGGAGATACATCTTGCATCAACATCTTATCTAACAGACGCAGGACAGGATATTACTTATAGTGGTCATACTTATTCTGCAAGCAGTCATTTTCTTAATGTTCAAACTGTAAAAGAATCTGCTGAATTAAGAGTAGGCTCAACTAAGTTAGTTTTATCAGGCGTAGAACAATCGTTTATATCGGCTTTTTTATCAGCAGGCTATGTATCACGTCAAGTTAGAGTATTAAGAGCTTTCTTAGATAGTAATAACGCAATCGTAGGAACTCCTGTGCTTATCTATGATGGTCGTATAAATGGTTACAACGTAAAAGACACTATGGATACATCAGTGATTGAATTGGATATAGCATCACACTGGTCAGACTTTGAAAAACGCTCAGGACGAAAGACTAATAGCAATTCGCAAGGATTACATTTTACAGGTGACAAAGGTTTTGACTTTGCAGCAAATATAGTTAAAGACTTAAAGTGGGGTAGAACGTAATGTTTGAGTGGTTTGTAAGTTTCATAGTATCAGCAGTCATATCTTGGGCGTTGTCTCCTGACCCTGATGACATTGAAGACCAACAAGACGGTGTTTTATTAAACAAACAAAGTAATAGCGCTCAGATTCCTGTTATTTACGGCAATAGAAAAGTAGGTGGAACAAGGGTATTTGTAGAGACAAGTGGTTCTGATAACGACTACCTTTATATCGCATTAGTCCTTTGCGAAGGTGAGATACAAAGTATTCAGAACATTTGGATTAACGATGTATTGTCAACAGATTCTAAATTCAGTGGATTGGTTACGATTAACAAGCACCTAGGCTCGGACACTCAGACAGTAGATTCAACCTTATTGAACGCACCTAGCTGGACTTCAGCACATACATTAAAAGGTGTTGCTTACTTGGGTATAAGGCTTAAATGGGATAGAGAGGTATTCGGCTCAATCCCTAATATTCAAGCAGACGTATTAGGCAGAAAGGTTTACGACCCTAGAAATGGGTCAACAGTATATTCACAAAATCCTGCTTTATGTTTGTTGGATTATATGACCAACACTAGATATGGAAAAGGATTGACGAGTACATCTTTTGAATCTGATTACGCATCATGGAAAAACTCAGCAGACATTTGTGATATCAATGTAACGCCTTACTCTAGTGGTTCAACGATTGATATGTTTTCTTGTAATGCTGTAATCAACACTGATAATACATTAATGACTAATATGAAAGTATTCATGTCAGGAATGAGAGGTGTAGTGCCGTACACTCAAGGTGTTTATAAGTTAATTGTTGAGGCAGCAGGCTCTCCTTTGTTCGCATTTACAGAAGACCACATTGTAGAAGGAATTAGTTTTGAAGGTGAGAAGCGAAGTAATAGATACAATCGTGTTATTGCTACGTTCACTAACCCACAAAACAACTGGCAAGAAGACCAAGTTGAATACCCTGATGCGGGCAGTAGTGAATATACAACCTTGTTATCAGAAGATGGTGGATTCCAACTAGAGCATAGAGTAAACCTAGCAACGATTACAAATGTGTATCAGGCAAAGCATATAGCTCAGTCAATCTTAAAGAAGTCAAGAGAAGGCATCAGATGTTCGTTTTTAGCAACAGCAGAAGCGCTTCAAGTTGCTATTGGTGACATTGTTTCAGTGACGCACAGAACTCCTGCTTGGTCAGCAAAGCCATTCAGAGTTATTGACTTATCTCTTAAAGCAGACGGTAATGTTATTGTGGCATTAGCAGAGCATCAAGATTCTATTTATTCATGGGCTTCTGTTACTCAGATACCAACAGTGCCTGACACTAACTTACCTGACCCTTATGGTGTATCAGCGCCAACAAGTCTAAGTATCTATAGTGGCGAAAACTACCAAGTAACTAATGACGATGGCTCAACAAGCCCTAGAATATATTTAACTTGGACGGATTCAAATGACAGTTTTGTAGATTATTATATTGTTCAAGTAAGGATAGCAGGCGGAACTCCTAGTGAAAACCCTTGGGATGTAGAGCATACAACAGACAGCTCTCCTATTTATATAATAGGCGTAGCATCAGGCACAACTATTGATGTAAGAATCAAAGCTGTAAATGCTATGGGTGTGTCTTCTGCTTGGGTTCAAGTTGATAATCACGCTATATCTGCATTAGTGGGTGGTGGTGGCGGTGGCGGTGTAACAACATTCTCACAGGCGGACTACCCATCTGTTGATATTGAAGAGGATGATATTTGGTACGAGACAGACGCAAGCAATCAGATTTACCGCTATGACGGAACTGACCCATATGCCAATAGTGGGTGGATTCCTATCACAGGCTCAATTGCATCAATTGACTTCGACCCTAGTACGCAAGGAATAAGTGATATTACATCTGCTTTGGGTACAATGACAACAGGAACATTACAAGTAGGCTCAGGTGGTATTACTATCATAGGTGGCACGGCAGGCGGGTCAAGACTTCAAATAACTAACGAAACTTTATCTGTTTATGACGGCTCAACTTTAAGATTAAAGCTTGGTAAACTTTAATGAGTACATACGGTTTTCAAGTATTTGGAGAAGATGGCTCATTACATTTTGATGGTTCTAGTACGTGCCTAATGTTGCATGATTCTTTTGAAGTTGTAGGTACGACCGCATACAGTAAGTCTTATGTGTGGGGTACTGATATAACATCTGCTTTTGTAGTAGTAGAAACAATGTTGGATAACACTCCTGACTTTATGTTTAATGTATTCCCTAGTCCGGGAGAGACTATTACAGCAGACCCTGCTACGCAAGTGTACACAATTTCAGGAACGCCTATTTATACAAACGTAGGCAAGGTGGTAAGCTCGTGGAGTACCTATGTTTCCAACAGTAAGATGAAATTTTTGGTGTATGTAGAATGAGTTACGGATTAGCATTTTTAAACAATAGTGGTGTTCGTGTCATTGGTCAAGAAGAGGATAACCTAAAGTTTATAGGGAAAATTACAGCCTACACAACAGCCTCTTATGCCTATATGACCTATATGACATTTACGGTGACATCTACTGAGTTTCCGATTGTTTATTTATACTTACCTTATGACGATGTAGGCACTTGTTCAAATGCCACATATACCGATATGTCCTCTTGCGTGATAAATGGAGGCAGTTGGATTTGGACGAATACTAATGAAATTAATCTTGCAGTGGTTCATAATATATATAACACAACAGGCGACACATGGGAGGTCACAGTTATTGGGTCTTATGGTGGTTATCCTAAAAACGCTTGCCTATATGTCTTCAATGAATCAGGCTCAACGCCATCAACCGATGCGTATGGCTTTAGAACATATAAAGCAGACGGTACAACATTAGCCTATGACAGTGGTTTTAAGCCGTTAATTGCTAAGTGGGGTGCTTCATTCAATAGCGTTCCGAGTGGAAGTTTTGGTGTCGACCAAAGAAAACTCTTGGTGGGAGATTGGTCAAGTAGAAATGTTGATAAGCCTGCTTTTAACTGTAGCTTTAATAATATGGCTTATACCGAATGGAACTCCATTTTTTGTTTTGAGGGAGATATGTATTGGTATATGTTGTATTACAGACATTTTGTGTCTATTATCCCTGATGGGGTTAATGTGTTTAGCACCACTCCATCAGGCAGATATCATCCTAGCAATGATTATGTTACAACTAACAGAGTTTGCGTCAACCCAACGTCTGCTTTTGCAGGAAGCTCGGGAGGGTGGTATTACAAGACTAAGACAATGCCTATGATTGATGGTGCAGATTATGATTAGACTATTAGAAGAAAGTATAATGATAGAACAAGAGTTTGAAAGTATTATAGAGCACGAGAATGTTCAACCAACTGAAGAAGAATTACAAAAGACTAAAGAACAGATAAAAAATCAGGAGAAACAGAATGGCGTATTACAACACAATTAAATTAGTATCAGGTGACGACCTACCTGAGTTAGATATTACGCTAAGAGATAGTAACCTAGCAGCAGTTGGAACTACTCTTAGCATTACAGACCCTTCAACTTGGAATCCGATTGACATTACTAATGTGTCAGCAGTCAGATTAAAGTTTAGAGAGGTAGGCTCAACCACGCTTAAAGCAACGATTAGCTGTACAAAGGTAGCACCTTATACTGAAGGACGTGTTATTATGAATTGGGGCTTAACAGACCTAGACTCAATTAGTGGTGATTATGAAGGCGAGATTGAGTTGGAGTATTCTAATGGTAAATACATGAGCGTACCTGACCTATTGAAGTTTGACGTAAGAGCAGGATTCTAAAGTGGCTATCAGAGCGACAATTACGGTTGTTCGTGCGTCAGCAGATACAAAGCACGTAAGTCTTTCTGCTAAGACAACTAATGTCACCGCAGAGGCGATAGCCTTCGTCAACCCTGATAGTAAGAATCAGTGGTTTTATGAGACAGCTACCCTAAGCGATGTACAGTTCAGTCTTGTAGAGAAAAACCTATCAGAAACAGTAACGCTTGATGAGGCAGTAGGCTGGTCATACGCTAAGAACGCACCTGAAACATTGGCATTGGTTGAGAGTTTCGCAAAGGTTGTATCATTCAATAGAGCATTCAATGATGCCTTTACACTAGACGACCTAAGTCAAATTGATAAAGACTTCTACGGTAATAAGGGCAATGTGACGTTCATGCTTGATATTATCGGGCTAAGTTATCATAAAGACTTCACAAATAAAAACCAACTAAATTTAGGTGCTTTAAATGCAGATGAGTTTAATGACGATGGCTCTGAAGATGACAGAAGAGTAACAGTTTCAGACGTAGTAACCTTGGCTATAGATTGGGTAAGAGCATTCACTGATAGCTATTCATTCACTGATACAAATTCGTATGAGTTTATTAAAAATGTAGAAGATGCGTTTACTTTAGACGATACCTCTTTAATTAATAAAGACTTCTATGGTGACAAGGGTAACGTATTTGGTTTTAGCGATTTACTAGGTAGCTCATTCGGAAAAACACTAACTGATAGCATTTCACAGCTAGATGAAGTATCTATCCTACAAGGCTTAAATAAGTCTGACTCTACCACTTTATCAGATACATACGGAACTACGCTAAATAAGGCAATATCAGACGCATTTACCCTAGATGACGCACTACAAGTTGACAAAGATTACTTCGGCAACAAGGGTAACGTATTTACCTTTAGTGATGTATTAAGTTATGACGCAAGTAAAGACTTAACAGACGGAATTGCTTTAGTTGAATTAGTAGGTTTTGTACTCAACCACCCTGTAGAAGATTCATACACGGTAACAGATACAAACACTTTACAACCTGAATTAGTTAAGAGCGAGTCAATTGGTTTTAGTGATACTTATATCCGTAATATCATGAAAGGCTTGAGTGATGGATTTGCGCTTGATGATTCAGCACAAGTAAACAAAGACGTAGATTCCACTAAAGGCAATATATTCAGCTTTAGCGATGTATTCAGTAGAACCGTATCATACGATAGAGATTACACGGATAGCTTCGGTTTCAGTGATAACTTTAGTAGGTCTGTTGGATATGTAAGAGCGTATTCTGACAGCTACTCATTAAACGACACTAGAGATGTACACCTGACTAAAACCTTTGTTGATACGTTCAAAGTTTACGATGAAAACCCTAACGCATTAAATGTAAATCTACTTAACTCGCAGGCAATGAACGCTCAAGATACATCGTTCTTAGTTGATAGAGGATTAGATAAGGGTGACGCATTAGGATTTAGTGAAATAACAGCATTCAATCACGCTAAAGTATTGAGCGATTTAGCCACATTTAATGATGTTTATGGTTTACAATTAGTAAAAACTTTATCTGATAGTTTTACACTTGATGATTCGGCCTTGGTAAACAAAGATTACTTTGGTAATAAGGGCAACATAGTGGGTATTTCAGACCAAGTAACTGTAGATTATTATTACGGTGGCTTAGTAGGGCAAAGACCTTTAAATACAATGTCATTTAACTAGGAGAAAGACAAATGATTAACGATAACTTTGCACTAACAGGTGCTTTAACAATCGCAGTAAATAACGAAGTAGTACAAGAAACTAACAACCTTGTAGTAACAGCAGGTAAAGAATGGGTTGCTGACCGTATGAACAATGCTAACACAGTAATGACTCACATGGCAGTAGGTACAGGCACAACGGCAGCAGCAGCAGGCGACACAGCACTAGGCACTCAGCTAGACAGAAACGCTTTATCAAGCACAACAGTAACAAACAATACTATTGAGTATGCTTGTACTTGGGCAGCTGGTGACGGTACTGGTGCTATTACTGAAGCAGGTATCTTTGATGCTTCAACAGGTGGTGATATGCTTGCTCGTACTGTGTTCTCAGTAGTGAACAAAGGCGCAGCAGACTCTATGACTATCACTTGGACTATCACAGTTTCGTAAAAACACTATACAAAAAGTGAACGATTATATAAATAGTAATTAATTCAGGAGGACAGCTATGTCTGTTAAATTTAGTAATAACGCGGTAACTACTCTAACAGATAGTCCTTCGGCAGGCGCTACCTCTTTCAATGTAGCATCCGCTAGTGCCTTTCCAACACTCGCTTCAGGTGATTGGACTTATGTATCCCTAACCTCTGAAGTTGTTAAAGTAACAGCTATCAGTGGTACTACATTTACTTGTGATGCTACATCTAATGCTCATGCTAGTGGTGAGAGTGTAGAACTTCGTATGACAGCAGAAATCTTAAATGATGTTGCTTTAGGTGACGATGAAAGTTTAGACGCTATTAGTAATGCCTCAGCCATCACAGGTAACGCAGTAGATGTATTCATTTATGATACCTCGAATGACTCAG
>Ga0209776_1001003_pt1 | contig 16010 bp, 12 predicted proteins | sample SaaInlLV_10m_DNA_3_FD_184670 | JGI IMG/M metagenome (GOLD analysis project Ga0209776, IMG submission 184670) | Marine microbial communities from expanding oxygen minimum zones in the Saanich Inlet - Saanich Inlet SI073_LV_165m_DNA (SPAdes) (version 2) | ecosystem: Environmental > Aquatic >...
ATGATGAATATTATATGGGACAAGATTTTGCTTACGAGGATTTATATCGCATATTGAATAATGCTTTTGTAATTAAATGATGTCGTTATAAAATGTTGGGTAATAAAAAAGGGCAGAATAATCTGCCCTTTTTTTGTTTCTTTAATTAAAAATATTAGAAACCAACTCTTAAAGCAATGACTTGATTATCGCTAAAGTATTTTGTTTGCATAAAAGCATAGTCAACACTTAGGTTCATTCCAATTAAACTCTCTAGGTTTAATGATGCTCCAAAAGAAAGACCATCAAATGGATCCGTGTACCAACTTGTGTCTTCGTCTTCAATGCTCTGAGCAACGCCAGATGTTTGATAGCCAACGCGCAATGTAGCCATATCCATTAATGAATAAGCAGCTAAAAATGTCATCTTATCAGTGGCATAATAATTACTTGAATATGTTCCGCCAAAATCTAATCCTGCAAGGTTATAACTTGCGGACATTTCCATTGTGAAGGGTAAGTCAAACGAAGCTGCATCAACCTTATAATATTCATCAGGACGGTTTGCGTCTCCCGCTTGAGCAACAACACCTAAGCCTTCTCCGTCATATGTTACTGGGCTACCAAAATTTTTCAAGACAAAACCAACGTTTAGATTTTCAATGTCCATTAAGGATCGATACTGAACGCCAACGTCAAATGCGAGGGCATTGGTGCTTACACGTCCAAAGCTTTCGCTAACCCAGTTTGCATTAACACCTACACTGGTTCTGTTTGATAGTTTTTTGGAAAGCGTGGTTCCAAGAATCATAAATGATGGTGTAAACATCTGACCTGTTCCATCTGGATAGAACACTGTTGTTTCTTTGACTTCACCAATGCTAAATGTTCTTGCTGTGATGCCTAATTTTCCCAAAGCACCAAAGCTACCAGCAACACCAAAGTAATTAGATCCCGTGTCAGCTAAATATGAACGATAGGACGAAATAGCGTCAACATTGTTTTCCCCCATTGCCAATCCCGCAGGATTCCAATAAGCCGCATCCATTCCATCAGCCATTGCAGCTGCACCGCCACCAGATAGATATCTTGCGCCTTGAGCAATCTGTAATTGCGTTGAAGATGCTGTGCCCATTCTGGATCCCTGCCCAAAACCAATGGTACACATTGCTAAAACAACAATAAGACCTTTATTTGTAAATAATTTCATTATTATGTTCTCCGTTTATTTTACTGATTAATAATACTTAAGCACTTGCGTTTCTTGAACAACGGCAAGTTTTAGTATTTTTTCACCAAATTCTGTTTCTACATGGACGAGATAAAGACCGCTAGCAACCGGGTAACCATACTGGTTTGCTAGATCCCAAGTTGCGAACTGACTTGCATCATCCTTTTTAATTTCTTTAACCATGGTTCCACCAAAAGAGAAAATTCGAATTGTCGCTTTTGTAGGTAGGTGATTAAATGAAACGTATTTATCAGAGCGGCTTTCTTCTAACTCATGAAACCCATAATATGGATTTGGATAAACACTAATTTTATCAATATCATCTTGAGTAACAGCTCCACCGCCTGTATTAGGAACACTTGTAAACGACCAAGTATCCACACCCTGTTGAATTGGGTTTGCGTAGACAAAAGTTACTTCATCGCCTAATACATGACCAGATTTCCACCACACTGTGTTCCAAGTTAGGTAAGCTTCATTAGAAGCAAAATCAATCAATGTCTCTTCGTAAGGACGATTTACAAATTCTGTATACATTCTATCAAAAGGATTAAATGCATAATATGCAGGAGTGCCATCCTCATCTCCATCGTAACTGCCATCGTAACCTGTTCCAGCAGCTTGAATACGATCATATATTATAATACTGATCTGAACTGGCTCATCTCCAGCCTCCATATCATATACTTTAAAAGGAACTGTAATTAGAAATTCATCACCTGTTCCTGGATTTTCTGGAGAAGGATGGTTTGCCAAATCCCCATCTCTTGCGGCATAAATCCAAGCTTGTGACCCGCCTTCTACTACAGAAACATAGCCATTGGCGTCGGCTTCACCATACACGCCATCAAATACAACTTTCACGTCGCGCTGTAAATAGTCAACAGATGAATATCCATCGCCGTATGCATCTACAGATTTAGAGGTCGCAGCCCATCCATAATCACCATAGGCACCAATATCAAATGAGCCAGAACCAGCTACTGAAATTGATTCGTAATTAACAGGAGCAGCATATCCAACGCTTACATTCACATAAAATCCCTCTGTTGTTGTCATGGCTTCGGCGCCTACAGAATAGCCACCTTCATCATACACGCCATCTACTATGCCCTCTTCTGGAACGCCACTCATCATAACCATGTCTTCTAAAAGGACATCGCCCGTGTTTGTGTTTACTAAATTCCAATGCTTAATCGTTTTATAGTCATAGCCTAATTCTGCCACTGAACTTGTTCCAGAAGCATCAACAATCGTTGCATCATAACCATCGTCCCACACTTCATAAGAAAAACTAAATGGGAACGTTACAGTAGAGGCGTCCACGTTAACATTAATCGTTTGGTCGCGCTCAATCGCACCAAACCCTGTTCTTGCAGAATCTCCCCAAGATATAGTATTTGTGCCTGCGTCTAATGTGCCTGCCATATTGACCTCATTCTGGCCTGAAGCTGCACCATATGAAAAATCGGTTATTGCTGACCAACTATTGATAACAAGCTCATCTGGTAAATCAATTTTTAATCCGTCAACCCAATTGTCTCCACAAATCATATCGTAACTTAAAATTAAATCTATCGTCCCAACCGTAGCCGAAGCAACAGCAGCACCCGTAATTGAGGAGCCAGAACAATCTACAATTTTACCAAGTGTCCGCCCAACAGAGTCTGGGTAATTTGTCATTTGCCATAGACCAGCAAGATCTCGATAATAATGTTGTTCGTTAAAATTCACTTCATAATCATCGCCCGTTAACTCATCTGGGTTTGTAATGGTTGCACTTACGTTTCCGCCGGCTGTTCCTGAATGAGTTGTTTCAAAATCACCACTCGTTTCGGAAGCTTGAGTAACGCCTGGATTTGCATCATGGGGCGTAACAGAAACCACAGCTGGGTTAGATTCTAACATAACAAATGGGTCAATACCAATTGTAGCGTTTGGATTAAAACTATATGCTGTAATAGCAAAATGATAAGTAACGCCATTAGACATCGGTCTGTTTCTTAATTTATCATAATCCGATTCAAAATAACGGCGAATACCTGAATCTGTGCCATATTGAACCGCTTGCGTTAAGACGTATCCAGAAGCTGGATCAACACCTAAATCAAAAATGGCTTGCAATAAATTAATTTTGTCATAGGTTGCAATTCGAATCCCTTCTGATAAAGGTGAGTCTTTACTCGGAATTTGATAAACATTATATCCCTCAAACTCAAAGCCTTTTATAACTGTTTCTTCGGTAGATGCAACATTCCCTAAATCAGATCCCCAGTCAATGCTAATTTTTTTATCCATTTCAAAACCAGTCGCAATAGGTTGCGTGGGCGCGGAAGGTAAATCAAAATCATTATCATAAGCATATTGAGCAGAAATATCATTGTACTTTGCCACCGTAACCGATGAAATTGCATCTGCGCCCATTCCGCCAATTAACGCTAATACAACATCTTGAGAGTCTCCTAAGTTCATTTGAAATGGACCACTTGCCATAACAAGGCGACGATCGCCAGGAGGTAACTGAACGCCATCCACCCAACCTTCACCTGATACTGGATCTCCAGACAATACAAACTTAGTTTCTAATCCTGTGGCTATATCTGTCCACGGTGTTTGCACGGGATATTCAGGGCGAGGCAAATAGCCTTCCATCAAATTAAAAAACTGTAAGGAGCCAAGATACTCAGATAAATCAGGATCACCGATAGCAGATCCTGCACCAAAATAAGTGAACGAGGTCATTCCAAGGGTGTCTCCAGCAGATGTAATAGGACCTTGAAGAAAATCATATCCACCTGCAGGAACAGGCAGTTGATAGATTCCGTTAAAAACACCATCTAATGCGTTTCCATTATATACGTATCCAAAGGATAAATCAATATCTGAACCTACATAATCATCTGTATAAGTGCCTAAATCAGGGTCAGACCATTGTGTGAAATAAACTGTATCAAGATGGGCTACAGCAGGATCAAAATCATTATAACCTGTTGGCAGTCCTGTGTATTTCATGGTAGCTTTTTTAAACACAATATTTCCTAATGGATTTGAAGCGGCAAAATTGTATGCCCAATTCGTTACTTGGATTTCAACTCCAACTGGATCGGCGCCATATGCTGTTGGCGCTGTATTTAATGTATCCCCGGTTAAAACTCCATCCTCGCCTACAATTAAAGGAATATCATTTGCAACAGTCCACATGGTTTGATCTGCGCCTGGGTAACCAGGAACATCAACAGCTGGGTCGTATACACCATTGCCATCAACATCATCAAAAGGAGCACCCCAAGCTACGGGCCAATTTGCCCAATCATACGCATACTGCGCTGCTACAGAAGCAACATCAGATCCCATAATATCTGCATCTGAACTTAAATCTGCTGTCAAATAATCAGTTCTAACTCTCCATATATGCTGATCTGCTGGGTCTGTAGCCCCAAGCACATTACCCGCTGCATCATAAATAACGCGCCCAGCCTTTACTCCCTCAGCATAAGTTGTTCCGCCAACGCGAGGACTTTGGCTATTGCCATCGGTAACCTTCACGCCCCAAAGCATTCCGTCTTCATAAATTAGTCCACCGGTTCCTTTTGGATAATCTGCTTGTGTTCCATTAGGACTTCCTGAGGTTGTTCCACCTGAGCTTTTCTTCATCCAATAAACCATATTGTTGATATTAACACTGGCTTGTGTAGGCATATTTAATTCATCAACAACCGCACTAGTGCGTTGTAACCCCTGCGTTGATAAACCTTTACCGAATAAAAGTCCAGCAACTAAGCCCATCACAAGCATTGTTGTATATTTTTTAGTTTGAGTCTTCATTGATTATTTCCTCTTCTGTTAGGTTAATTTTACTAAATTAAAAGTTGACGCTAACGCCAAACTTAGCATTTTTTGGTGCGCTAAAAACATCTCTGGCAAAATCTGACATATAATGTTGTCTGTTAGCAACGTTTACATTTTCATAAAGATCAACATAAACATCGCCTTGCGCCGCCACAATTTCCGAACTAAGCGCTGGGTTGGATAAAAAGCCATCATCATAAGCATTCCCTGTGCGAGAATACACATTGATAACATTTTTTGAATCAAACAGATTTTCAACATAGGCAAACAATGTGACACCAAAACCACCTACTTTCAAGGTTTTATCAACTTTTAAGTTAACAAGACTGTTCCATGGCGTTGTTGATTTACCAATCGGCTCTTGTGGCTCACGAGCACGTGCATCATCTAACAAAGCACCCGTATCAGCAGAGCGTTGCCCCATGCCGCCGCCACTCAAAGTAAATGGATGACCACTATTGAATTTATACTGAAGATTAATTCCTAAGTTTGAGAATAAAACGCCGCCATCTTTATCTCCAAAACGGTAATCTAATGCAATCGCACCGCGATGCTTGTTTTCATAATACAAAGGCATAATCATTGCCGGTGGAGCAGCAAGTGCTTCTTGCGTCAGGTTCCCTGCATTTGAATTTGGATCTGAGTTGACGCCACGCGCATCTGACCATGTGTAAGAAGCGAAGACTTGAAGTCTGTCCATACGACGTGTGCGTAAAGTCAATTCAAAACCATTAATGGTTGAAAAATCTCCATTATCATAATACAAAGCATCTTCATCTACGCCATATGTATTGTTAGGCTCAATATCCTCATTTTTAACAATTACAATCTGTCCTGTTGTGTTTTTCGCAAAAGCTGTTACGTCAATTGCCGCATCATCAAGAAACTGATAACCTAAACCAATTTCGTATTGCGTTGTTTCAATGGGGTCTAAGTCAAAACCCATTGGGTCTGGCGTATAGTTCTGACCGCCAAAAACCAAGTGCATGTAACGTGTAGATCTATAAGGTTTACTCAATTCTGGCATTTGGGCATATTTCCCATACTGCAAATGGAATACAGTTTTATCTGAAACTGGGAAAGCCAAACCTATTCGAGGTTGAATAACTGTCTTTGTGTCTGATTGTAAAAACCCATCTTTTTGAATGGTTTGCCCCGTTTCATCCCAACCTGGATTTGCGCTGTCTTTTAATTTCCAATCATCTAGGTTGAATTGATCTGCGCGGATACCCACATTAACAACTAAGTCGCCAGCTTCATATTTATCATTGACATAAAAAGATTGCTGCCAAGGCTGTCTTGCTCCATCAAATTCATCATCAATTTCATTGCCGTAGTCATCATAGCCAATATTGCCATTCCGGTTATTTAAACTAAGGTCCGCTGTTACATCTGAATTTGTTCCGCTCGATGCTTGCTCTCTTGTATATGAGCTATCATAGATACTTCTATTTAAAACAGTGATAGCAGATGTGCTCATACCATAAGTGCGATACTCATAACTTTTACGTTCGAAACCCGCTTTAAACTCATGATTCCCTTTTTGTAATGTCGCGCCAAGATCAAAAGCCTGTGAACCACGATAGGACTTATACCAGCCCGTTGTAATGTCGCCAGGACGCTTAAATGCAAACTGCCCTACATAATAATCTGTTGGGGACGTATAAGGATTTTTCCACTCTGAGGCATCCATATTGCCCGCAACTGAAGCAGAGTCGCCCCACGCCAAAACATCTCCAAAACCATCTGGTTTTCCAAAAAGATGATCAAAAGATTCATAATTACGATTTAAGACGCTTACGCCACCTGTAACTAAAAAGTTTGAATTCACAGAGAAATTCATTCTTGTTCCAAAAACCATTTGTGTTTTTTCTCTTTCTGGAAGACGCTCTTCATTAAACATATTGTATATTGGGAGAGAGTTTGACATCCAATTTGACTTATCATATACAAAGGATGTGCGGAAGTTTAAACTCCCTAAATCTAAAAAAGCTGTACTGTTAATGCTCATGTCATCGCTCCAGCGACTTCCAATTCCTCCGTCAGGATCAAATGAAACTTGAACTGTATCACCGTCTGCTGTAGCGCCTGACTCATAGCTGGGCAAAGCATCCGCTATTCCGTCTCCATCAACATCGATGGTGAACCCTTCATAAAAAGTTGGATCCCAATCATCTTTATGAGTGTTTCTAACTGCTACAAAATATTTAATCGGTCCAAGTGGGCCGCTAACAGTTGCCGTTAGGTCTTGATAGCCATAATCTCCGGACTCTGCTCTTGCCGATGCGGCAAATTCACTTCCTCCAATGCGCATCGTTTGACGAATAACACCTGAGTTTGCGCCACCAACGTCTGCGCTATACCCACCAGCTTCAACTGCAATTTCCGATAGAGCCTCAGGGATAGCTGAAACCAAACGGCCGCTAGAAATAGGATCTTTAATGTCGGCGCCATCTAAAGTATAGGCCACTTCTTCTTCTCGGCCGCCACGAATGTGAAGCTCACCATTTTGAATCACAACACCGGGTTGCATGTCTAACATTCCCGATACACTTCGTGTAGCTGCGTTTTGAATATCTTCAGCGCTTACAATACGAACTGAGTTTGTTGCGCTAGGCTCGATAAGTCTTTTTTCTCCAATGATTTGAACAACATCACCTTCAATAACAGATATTTCTAATGAAAAATTTTGACGAACTGTAAGTCCACCTTTAACGTCAACATTTGAAACGGATGTTTCTTTATATCCAATATAATCTGCTTTTACGCTATAGATCCCAACAGGAACATTTAGAATAACATACGCACCCTCTGTGTCTGTTGCTGCCCCAAAAGATGTCCCAACAACGCTCACGTTTGCTCCCGTAAGAGCATCACCGTTTTCATTAAGCACTGTTCCGGAAATTTTACCCGCAACTTGTGAAAATAACATCGCTGGGAAGACAAGTAATGTTATTGTTAAAGTAAGTAGTTTTTTCATAAACCAACCTCCTTGTTTTATTGTTAATTCAAAAATTTTAAACAAACCTTTGTTTTCATCATTGTTGGTTTGTTTTTGACGCAACTATTCACGCACCTCTTTAAATAGTGCCTATAAAGGTAAGTAAAGCAAAGAAGGGGAACAAGTCTTTTTTTGACGAACAAAACCATCATCTATCCCAAGCCCATTCCATGTCGACAAATGGAGCCCAAGTTTCCAACATAGGAAGATAAGGAAGCAAGTGTATTGCCGTCCCAAATGGATATTTTCCATAAACCAGTTTATACCCCAGAGAAATTCGAAGCCTTTCGCTCTTCTCCCAAATGAGCATTCCTTTATGCTCAATAGCAAATAAATCCATTTGTTTAGGCGTGATATGTAAATCCAAATCTGCAAGAAATTGAATGCGGTTGGCTAATCTTCCTCCAAGGTCTATACCCGTTCGAAGTCCCCACCCATTATATAATGGAGCCAAGCGATGATAAACAATGGGTAAGTCCAAAGTAGATTCTTTCGCTAAAGGTTCAGGGCTAATTCCAATGACAAAGCCTGCTTTCATGGTAATATTAAAAGCTTTCAGCTTTCGCGTGAGGAGAATTTCATTATTAAATAATCCCATTGCAGGAAAAGTAAATTCAGAAGAAATGAGACCACCAGTTCCTTTGCGGGCCAATATATTTAAAAGTGGCGTTGGATATATAATGGAGTGGCGAGATGCAACTGCAAATCCATACTTCGCTGGAAGCGATTTTTTTAAGCTCACGTTCGGCATGACAAAAAAATAAACAGGGTGAATCGCCCACTCTTTTCTCCCAGAAACGCCCATACGCAATGGCTGAAACAAGCCTATCTCTATACGTTTTTCTGGGAGAACATAAGCTGAGCGTGAAGACCAATGTTTATGTTCAGCGAAAAGAAAGGAAAGGGTAAACCCTATTATAAGGAGACGTTTCATGGAAGCTCCAATACAGCCGAAACAGCCATATGATCTGAAATAAACTTAAAATCTTGATGTGTTTTTTCAGATTCCACCACCCAACCATTATCTATATTGGTAAATAAATAATCTAATTTCCGATCATAATATGTATTGTTCCTGTCGCTGGTGCTTGGAGCATGTGTAAAAAAACCTGATTCACTGTCTAAATATCTTGTAAGCGATATCGCTGGATGATATAAATCATAAAGCGGTTGAAGTATGCTTGGTTCGTTCTCAAAATTTTCAAAATAACTTCCATCTTTGTGAAGAGGATCGGCATTTATTGTGTGATAACTATCTCCATCGCAAAAATCTTCCATGCAAAAATCTGTAGAATCGGCGCCTGGTGGCAAGGAATTCAAATCGCCTCCCGTAACAAAAACAGCACCTTCGTCGGCTAAAGCTTGTAATGTTTCTAAATATGTGTCGACATGTTTTTGCTTTGTGTCGTCCGTAGCAAAAGCGGTGGCATGGATGTTCACAGCATAAAAATTATCCTGGCCTGGGATTTTTACCTGTACCTTTAAAATGCTTCTTCTTAAATAGAAATATTGGACAATCCCAGGTTGATCTTCTCTCAAAGGGAGTTTGATTCGCTCGGCATTTTCTAATGGCCATTTGGACAAAATCACATTCCCCATATCCATCCGACCTAAACCATCGCTGGGAATAAATTGTGCCTTCCAAATAGTGGCATAAGCACCATAATTAAAATAAGTATGGTCTAATAGATATTGAATCTGATCTAAATATCCCGTTCGCTTAGAAGATCGATCCACCTCTTGAAGCAATATAATATCTGGTGTTTCTTGACTGATCCTGCTCGCAACAGAATCCAAATTCGCCAAAACTTCTTCTTCTGTTAAAATCACCCGATCGCCACAAGCGTCCCCAAAAAACGGAATCCGTCCGCACGCAAATCGGATATTCCAGGTCATGACTTTTATTTTATTTTCAGGAGGATTTTCTGCTTCAATTATTTCAGTAGCTGAGTAATAAATGGCGGATTCTGATTCGTTGTAGGTTTCTACAATCGGGTCACACCCAAGAATCAGAATAAAACCAAGAATAAAAACCTGAAAAGAAAGCTGCTTTTTAATATTCATTGTTTATATAAGGTCTAAGATATTTTCTGGAGGGCGGCCCAATACCGCTTTTTCTCCCCTTACAATAATAGGGCGTTCCATAATTTTTGGGAACTGATTCATTGCCTCAAAAAGTGCTTTATCATCTTCCAGCTTGTCCTTCAAATTGTTTTCCTTAAACATAGCCTCACCCTTTCTTACAAACTCCGCTGGACGCATATTCAGTTTTCTCCCCAGTGATTGAAATGCTTCTATCGTGGGCACATTTTTTAAATATTCTACGATGGTGGGCTCTACGCCATTGTCACGCAACAGCTGCAGGGTTTTCCTGCTTTTTCCTCACAGCGGGTTATGATATATCGTAATGTTTTCCATCGTCTCTTTCAGATATTGATTGGGAGATAATACTGAGAAACTCTGAGCTAAACACGAAATTTTTTATCAATTACGTTTTTGCTTGTTTCTTCGTTTTTCCTAATTTATTTAATTATTTATAACTTATACATTATTTTATTTGGTAAATATAAATATTACATTATATATTTAGATATGACTTTAGCTCAAAAAAATAGTGAACTAGACAAAATTGATCGAAAAATTTTAGCCATTCTACAGGTGGATGGCCGTGCTTCTGCAAGTCACATCGCTGAAAAAATAAATTTATCTGTCCCTTCAAGCTCAGAGCGGATTAAAAAACTGAAAGAAGCGGGCGTTATTTTAGGTTATCAAGCTATCCTTGACCCGCAAAAGGTTGGACTTGATGTTTTGGCGCTCATTACCATTATTTCTAATTCCTCCGATCACTATATTGATGTGGTCAACGAAGCAAACAAAACGCCAGAGGTGGTTTGGTGTTTTTCCACCACTGGAAAAGGCTCTCATCTGATGATGATCGAAACGGAAAACAGTCAATCATTGGAAAAATTGCTACGAAACATTCAACAATGGCCTGGGGTTAAGCGCACAGAAACACAAATAATTTTATCATCCCATAAAAGCTTGACCCCCGTTCGACTTCCATAATCAAACACATACAAAAGAAAGGTTACTATGAACAAAGTTAAACTAGAATACATTTGGATTGATGGACATCAGCCCACACAAAAATTGCGATCAAAAACAAAAGTGCTGGATGGGCCTATTGAAAATTTAGACCAAATTCCTGATTGGGGTTTTGATGGTTCTAGCACCAACCAAGCAGAAGGTACTGATAGTGATTGTTTGCTTAAGCCTGCCTTTTTGGCGCCAGATCCAGTTCGTGGTGAAGATAGCTTTTTAGTCATGTGTGAAGTAATGAATGCAGACGGTACGCCTCATAAAACAAATATGAGAGCAGCGTGTAAAGTAACAGCAAATAAATTTTTATCTGAAGAGCCTTGGTTTGGAATTGAACAAGAGTATACTTTTTTTCAAGGGCGGTCTCCATTGGGTTGGCCTGAAGGGGGCTATCCTGCTCCCCAAGGACCTTTTTATTGCGGTGTAGGCGCGGACGAAGTTTTTGGGCGAGATATTGTTGAAGATCACATGGAAGCTTGTATTGAAGCTGGATTAGAGATTTCTGGTATTAATGCTGAAGTCATGCCCGGACAGTGGGAATTTCAAATTGGTCCGATAGGCACTTTGGATGCTGGAGATCAAGTTTGGTTGGCGCGATATCTTTTGTATCGCATTGCAGAAGATTATGGCGTTAGCGCAACCCTTCACCCAAAGCCAGTTGCTGGCGATTGGAATGGTGCGGGCGCACATACTAATTTTTCTACAAAAGCCATGCGAGCTGAGGGCGGAATAAAAATCATTGAAGCTGCCTGCGAAAAACTAAAAGAAAAACATGCAGAACATATTGAAGCTTATGGCGCTCATAATGAAGAACGATTGACTGGACTTCATGAAACCTGTAGCGTTAGAGAATTTCGTTATGGCGTTAGCGATCGTGGCGCTTCGATTCGAATCCCCATGCAAACAGCGAACGAAGGAAAAGGCTACTTGGAAGATCGTCGCCCATCAGCGAATATGGATCCTTACCTGGTTTGCGCAATGCTTTTAGAAACGACTTGTGGATAATTAACGTGTTTGATGTGTTGGCGTGAGCCGTGTGTTCACGTCAATGCGTTAGCGAATAAACACCTAAAAGCTACTATATTATTTCTTCAAAAATACCCGTCTTTTTGTTTTTAGCTACTTTATCCCAATCAAAATAACGACCATTCATGGCAACATAAACGCCTGGGGGCAAGGCTTGAGAAAAAGCCAAAGCACCACCCAAATTAAAAAGCCCATCGCTAGCCCCAAATTTATAAGGAATCATAGCACCCGTCAGAAGAATCGTTTTATCGAGCTGGGCATCCGCAATTATTTTTGCAGTTTGGGTCATGGTGTCGGTTCCGTGTGTGATGATAATTTGATCTTCCTGGGCTCGCTTGCAATGTTCTAAAATTATACTGCGATCTGATTCGGTCATATCTAAACTATCAATTAACATAAGATTCCGAATTTTTACCTCAACTTGAGATCTCCCCAAGTTAAGAATCTCCTGCATGTGCGTATCTTTAAAATAAAGCTCTCCCGTAATTTCGTCATATTCTTTATCAAAGGTTCCTCCTGTAATCAGAATCAATATCGGCATCATTTTTATCCTATTTTATTATAGTCTTTACAATTTTCAATGAATCGGTGCAAAATCGCCCCTATGATTAAAACAATTTATCAACAATTTAGGAATATGGGCTAAAATAGAATGCGCTTATTAGAATTGATTATTCTCCTTTTTAATGGGGGGCTTTTATATTTACTTTTTTCAAAAAAAGACCGAGTGGCTTTTCTTTATACCTTATTCTGTCTTCTTATCGTTACGCTTATCCATTTTTACTTTGAATCCTCTCGATGGCAAATGACCCTTGCTTATTTTTTCCCTGTGATAGCCTATTTGCTCCACAAAAAAAATGTAAGAAAGCCAAAAAAACTTTGGCTGTTGCCTATGGGTCTTTGGCTTCTTGTTTCTGCTTTACTTTCGTGGCTTGTTCCTGTTTTTTCTCTGCCCGAGCCGACAGGATCTCATTCCATTGGAACCGAAACCTTTCATTGGGTGGATTCATCTCGATTGGAATGGTTTACAAATGAAATCCCAGATGATGTCCGAGAATTGATGGTCCAAGTTTGGTATCCTACAAAAGAAACGCAGTCAGAAAAAACCCCTTATTTTGATTTTGTAGATCAACGAGCCGAGACTTTGACAAAAGCTGGTGGGCTTCCTTCGTTTTTTGCAAATCATTTGGATTTAATCCAAACCAACGCTCATCAAAAGGCTACGATTTTATCTTCTGAAGCTGGGTGGCCTGTTCTCATTTTTTCTCACGGAATCACGGGGGCAAGATATTTGCATACTTCCTTAATCGAAAATCTTGTGAGTCATGGATTTATTATCTTTGGGCTAGACCATGCCTACGATGCTAATATAACGATTTTCCCTGATGGACATATTGCGGATTATCGTTCCGATTTAGGAGGAAATCTAGATAGTCTTCTCATTCGAAAAAAGCAAATGGAAACCAGAACAAAAGATTTAAGCTATATCATAAACCAAATAGAAAAAATGAATTCAGGAAATTTGTCGCCACAATTTGCAGGAAAATTTAATCTAAATAAAATCGGTGCTATTGGGCATTCTTATGGTGGCGCAGCGGTCATCAATGCCTCAGTCAATGATGCTCGAATCAAAGCCTGTTTTGCTTTAGATGGCTGGATAAACCCCCTCCCAAAAACAACACTCAAATCTGGTTTAGATATCCCTTTTTACTTTATGGGTAGACCCAGTTGGAAAAATTCTGATTATCCAAATAATTACGAACTATTGACAGAGCTAATTCAAAACAGTCAAAGTGAAAATCGCTTTGTCGTTCTAGAAAATACGGGGCATCTCACGTTTACAGATACGCCGCTTTTTTCTCCATTGGTTCGTTATTTTTTAGATGTTGGGACATTAGATGCAAATTTATCACAAACGATAATCAACGAACAGGTGCTTGGATTTTTTAGACACTATTTGCTTTTTTCTTCTCGAATCTTTGAAATTTCCAATCAATCCCATTTATCCATTCAAACCATGAAATTGAAGCAATGATTAAAAAAACTTTACGTATCTCTCTCGGGGTTTCACTCGTTATCATTGGACTTATTGGTGGACTCATCCCCATTTTTCAAGGATGGATGTTTGGCATTCCAGGGCTTATTATTTTGGCTGATTATTTTCCACCTATTCATAAATTGCTCGTTTGGGCAAAAAAGAAAGCTGGGTTCTCCAAAAAAAAATGATTTTAACAAGAAATCCATTTTCATCATATTGATAGAACCTGTAAAGTCTAACGCAGGATTTAATTGAATTAAATGACTTTTCAATCCCACATACTAAAACTTCTATCGGCAATTAGTGCCTACCAACTCGGCTAAAATACGAATCATTGTCGGCGCTCAATGGGGCGACGAAGGCAAAGGAAAAATCACCGATTTCTTTGCTGGCGAATCCGACTACGTGGTTCGTTTTCACGGCGGCAACAATGCCGGCCACACCATCATCGTGGATGGTAATACTTTCAAACTTCATCTTATTCCTTCCGGAATTGTCTATGGCGAACCTATGTCTATTATTGGCAACGGTGTTGTGGTTGACCCCAAAGCATTGCTCGATGAAATTGCGTATGTAAAAGATAAAGGCATTAATCCAAAACTGATGGTGAGCGATCGCGCTCATGTGATTATGCCCTATCATATTGTCATGGATGGCGCCCTTTCTGGACATCAAGGCAACTTGGCCGCAGGAAGCACACGCCGCGGCATTGCCCCTGTTTATGCTGATAAAATGTTCCGCAATGGTATTCGCATGATTGACCTTTTAGAGCCGGATGTCTTCCGGGAAAAACTTGAAAAAGGATATGCTTTTTGTAAAAGTATTATTGAAAAAACGCTCAATCAATCTTTAGATATTTCCATGGATGAAATTTTTGATACTTATTCTGATTATGGTCAAAAATTGAAAACCTATATTCATGATACATCGGTCGTTTTATACAAAGCACACAAATCTGGGAAATCCATTTTATTTGAAGGCGCACAAGGCATATCGTTGGATGTGGACCACGGCGTTTATCCTTACACCACTTCTTCCAACACAGCCGCGGGACATATTTCCACCGGAACTGGCGTAAGCTTTAGAGATATTGATCGAATCATCGGTGTTACAAAAGCATATTTAAGTCGCGTGGGTGAAAGTCCACTGCCATCCGAAATTCATGGAGATGAAGCAAAAAGTCTTCGGGATAAAGGTGGTGAATATGGCACAACAACTGGTCGTCCACGACGCGTGGGCTGGCTAGACTTGGTTCAAGTGCGACAAGCCGTTCGTGTGAATGGGCTTACAGAAATCGCCCTGACAAAATTAGATATATTAAATGGATTTAAAAATCTGCCAATCTGTGTAGCCTACGATGTGAATGGAAAACGCATCACCGAAATGCCTGCAAGTTTGACCGAATACAGAAATGCAAAACCTATTTATGAATCACTTCCGGGATGGGGAAACCTTCCTGAAAAGATTTGGGATAAAGGATACGACGCCATGCCCCAAACATTAAAAGATTATATCACATTTATTGAACGTCAAGTGGATTGCCCTGTGAAAATTGTATCGGTTGGGCCCCAACGCCATGAGACGATAATACGTTAAAATGTGTTTAAGTTTTAAAGTGTTAAGGTGTTCGGGCTATCATGAAAAATGCTGGATATCTTTAACGCTCGAACACTCGGACACTTAAACACTTCTTTATGGCATTCACAAAAGAAATTATCGACTTCGCCGGGCTTTCTGATACGGACATCAAAGCCAAACTGGTGGAGCTCAATATTCCACTCACCACA
>Ga0209776_1001004_pt1 | contig 16005 bp, 12 predicted proteins | sample SaaInlLV_10m_DNA_3_FD_184670 | JGI IMG/M metagenome (GOLD analysis project Ga0209776, IMG submission 184670) | Marine microbial communities from expanding oxygen minimum zones in the Saanich Inlet - Saanich Inlet SI073_LV_165m_DNA (SPAdes) (version 2) | ecosystem: Environmental > Aquatic >...
GCTAGAAGAGTTAGCAAAAAAAGGCGTACAGATTATAGTAACTTATCCAAATAATGATGCAGGAGGTTTATCTATTATAGAGAAATTAGAAACATTGAATGTGTACCCTGTTGATAATATGAAAATTTATCGTTCATTGGGGCGATATCTATATCATGGTCTATTGGCTTTAGCTCAAGATACAAAGAACAGGGTGGTTTGTGTAGGAAATTCATCCTCTGGGATTAAAGAAACCCCAGTTTTTGGTTGCCCAACAGTCAATATAGGTACTCGACAAAAAGGGAGGTTACGAGGTAAAAATGTATTGGATGTCGATTACCAAAAAGAATCAATCATTGATGCTGTAACAATCTGTATTGAAGATAAGGATTTTAGAAAAAAATGTGCTGAAACAGATAATCCTTACTATATAGGAGATGCGGGTAAAAAGATAGCAGAAATATTAGCAGAAGTACCTCTAAGTAGGGAGTTAATCTGTAAACAGATGACATTAAAAGGTGAAATTAAGAATGGCTGGTACAGATGAAACAAAGCACAATCACCTCATCTGCAACATTGGTTGATGCCGTACGTATTATTGAATTAAATACTAAACGGTTAGCCGTAGTAACTGATCAGGAGAATAGAGTGATAGGTACTCTTACAGATGGCGATATTAGACGATCGATACTTGGTGGGAGCGATCTTAAGACTTGTGTAACTGAATCAATGAATACACAACCTGCAGTAGCACGAATGGATGAGTCGGATAGTGTATTACATGAGATGTTGAAAAAATATAATATCCGGTCAATCCCACTTATTGATCATAACGATAGATATGTAAGAACATTTTATGAGACGGAACTTTATAAAACAAGTAGCTCTCTTTCTACGGAAAAAACCTTTGATGCTGCAGTGATTATGGCAGGAGGAGAAGGGAATAGACTGCGTCCATTAACTGAGAACCTTCCGAAACCAATGGTAGATATAAATGGAATACCATTATTAGAGAGACAAGTCAGAGGATTGGGAAAAATTGGTATCAAAACTATCTATATCTCAATCAATTATCTTGGAGGTATTATTAAAGACTATTTTGCAGATGGAAGTGACTTCGGCATGACAATACACTACTTACATGAAGATAAAAAGTTAGGTACTGCAGGTGCACTTTCATTACTGCCATCAATAGATAAAAATAGTGATTTATTGATAATGAATGGGGATATCTTAACAAAATCTAATTTTATTCATCTTTATCATTTTCACAAAGAGCATAGCTCATCAATAACAGTGAGTGCTATTGATTACTATGTCGATATTCCTTATGGGGTTATTGATAGTAAAGGTACTAAAGTTATAGGGCTTCAGGAAAAGCCCTCACAAAGATTCTTTTGTAATGCAGGTATTTATGCCATCTCTGTAGATATTTTACAAAAAGTACCAGCAGAAAAATTCTGGAATATGACTGATCTTATAGAGCAGTGTTTAGTTGATAAGGAAAATGTATCGGTATTCCCAGTTCATGAGTATTGGACGGATATCGGCACACTGAGTGATCTAGAAAAGGCAAGAAAAATGTCTAAACTATGATGGTATTGCAATGAATAGTTTTCCAAAGATACTTGTTTGTGGCGCGGGTTCTATTGGTCAAAGACACATCAAAAATTTACAAAATCTAAACATAAATGTATCGGCATGGAGAAGTAGAAAAGAATTAGTAAAAGAACTATCTGATCAGTATAAAATTAATGTTTATACAGATTTTGATTGTGCATTAGAACGAGTTGATGCTGTAGTTGTAGCAACAAATACCAATAAACATATTGATATTGCATTGAAATCTATAGATAAAGGAAAAGCGATATTTATTGAAAAACCTATTGCTAAATCTCTTTCAGAAGTTACCCCACTTGTAAATAAAGTATCTAAAAATAATAATATTATAGAAATAGGCTTTCAATTAAGGGCCCATCCTAACCTTATTAAGATTTACGATCTAACAAGGCAAAAACTATTTGGACCACTTTATACGTATAGAGCTGTAGTAGGCCAAAGACTTGATAAGTGGAGGCCAGGCACAGATTACAGAGAGAGTTATAGTGCAAGTGAAGATCGTGGGGGCGGGGCGTTACTTGATTTAATTCATGAGATCGACTTAATTAATTGGTTGACAGGTGGTATTGAAAAAGTATATGGAAATGTATCAAATGTAAGTGATTTAGAGATGAGCGCAGATGATTTAGTTAACATTACTTTAATAAATAAAAACGGTGCCGTTGGACAAATACAGATGGATATGGTTAGCCCAGAATATAGACGAAACTTAGAATTAGTATATAGAGATGCAATAATTTATTGGGATTATGTTTCAGGAAAATTGTATAAAAAAATGAATGGAAAGGTATTATTACTAGATGAGACGCCAAAAACATTTGAAAGAAATACTATGTTTTTAAATCAAATGAACCATTTTATTAATAGAGTTAAAGGTAGTCTTGAAGCGCCACTGTGCTCATTAGAAAGCGGTATAGATGCGCAGAAAATTGCAGAAGCTGTAAAATTGTCAAGTGAACTAGATAGGGTTGTAAATTTAGAGGAGTTTGATTTATGAGTATACTGTGTGTTATAAGTGCTAGAGGCGGTAGTCAGGGATTGCCAGGTAAAAATATAAGGCCACTATTGGGAAAGCCCTTAATAGCGTGGACTATAGAATCAGCATTAAAAACGCCAGAAATAGATAGGGTTGTCGTATCAACTGATTCTGAAGAAATAGCCATGGTAGCAAGAGAGTTTGGTGCTGAAACCCCATTTATGCGTCCAGATATTTTATCTGGTTCAGAAGTGGGAAAATTTGATGTTTGGAAGCACGCTTTAGACAGTTGTGAAAAATTCTATAATGAAAAATATGAAATCTTTATAGATTTAGATTGCACTAATCCGTTGAGAGATACAAGTGATATATCAAGTATTATTAAACAACTAAGAGGTTCTATTAAACAGGGTGTAGATACAGTATTTACAGTTTGTGAAGCAAGAAAAAACCCATATTTTAATATGGTTGAGGAGGGTAAAAATGGAGCAATGTACATGAGTAAAACATTAGGACCGACAGTTATTAGGCGGCAAGACGCACCACGAGTGTATGAACATGTAGCAAGCATATATGCGATGCTGCCTATCCATGTAAAAACAAAAAACCATTTACTAAGTGGACATGCAGAAGGGTATGACATTGGTTTTAAAAAAAGCATTGATGTTGATTCTGAATTTGACTTTGAGTTAGTTGAATACTTAATGAAGAGAAAGTACAGATTGTTATGAGTAGTTATAAATTAAATATTTCAGGTAAAAGAATATTATTGGTTGGGGCAACAGGTGTATTAGGAAGAGTTTATGCTTCTGCATTGGCAGAGATAAATGATATTCAGTTATTGATTGCAGATACTAAGCAAACAGATATCATTTCATATGCAAATCAATTAGGTGTATTAGGTGTAGAGATAGATGTTACATCTGAAAGTTCAGTAATTGGTTGTTTGCAGTATATGGAAGATCAATTTGGCGGCTTAGATTCTGTTATAAATAATGCGGCAGCTACAGGTGAGAGTTTAATGGGCTCTGGAGACGCTTTTACAAATTTTGAAAATTACCCACTAGAGGTTTGGAAAAAAACTATAGATATTAATCTTACAGGAACTTTCTTAGTATCAAGAGAGGCGGGACGTCTAATCAAGAAAACTAGTAAATGCGGTAACTTGATTAATATTGCCAGTATTTATGGAGTTGTTGGACCTGATCATCGTATTTATGAGGGGCAGCCATTTAAATCATTTCCAGGTTATTCTGCGAGTAAGTCAGGAGTAATTGGTTTAACAAAGTGGCTTGCTACATGGTGGGGTGGCGATATTCGTGTAAATTGCATATCTCCTGGCGGAGTATTTAATAAGCACAATAATCAATTTGTAAAAGCATATAGCGATCGAGTTCCTATGAGTAGGATGGCAGAAAGAGATGAGTTAACAGGAATAATTTTATATCTTCTATCTGATCAATCAAGTTATGTAACAGGACAGAATTTTATTGTTGATGGAGGATTTACAGCGTGGTAGATAATATTTATATTGAGCACTTAGATGCAAGGAAATTTAAAAAATTATCAGATTTTTTAGCGGTAAATGTTAATTCTTAAAAAGATAATTTCACATATCGTTACAAGTATTTCCGCATGCTCGTTTGCAAGGATTTTGGCTATATTTTTTATGCGATATAGATTTGCTGCAACATTAACTGGTAAATCTATTATTTTTGTATTAGATGAGCCTAGGTTTAGAGAGGATATCCAAATCCTTAAAAATAATACAAATATTTATTATGTTAATTACCCTAATTGGTTACAAGATAAGATAATTGCTATTCTAGAGATATCTAGAATAAATAGTAAAAAAAAATGGCTTTCAAAATTTATTAAATGTCTGTGTGAGGCAATAGATTCAATTGGCTTTATCTCTGCAGGAATGTATTACAGAAGGCATGAGATATGGGAGGTTTCCACCATTCTTGCAAATAGAAGATTTTATTGTTTGCATAGGGAGGGTATTGGAGCGGATAAAAAAACTGTAAATAACTCACTTAAATCTCAATTTTTAAAGGCGCGTAAGTTTTATGGGACAAAGTTAATGGTTGGTACGGAGACTTTGAAGGAATTGTTAATTAAGATAAATTACATTTCTAGTGATAGGATTGTTGTGACTGGAATGCCTAGGTTTGATAAAATCTATCATTATACAAACAACAAACTAAATACTGTTCAAGAAACAAATACAGTTCTGTTATTTTCTTTTTTTATTAGCACAATAAAAAATTTTAATATAAAAGATGGTCTTTATGCGAAAACCGGTGGTTTTATAGAATTGTTCAATCAAGTACACTATACGGTTGCACAGTTTGCTATAGATAATCCTAAGATAAATGTTATTATAAAAATGAAGTGGTATAGTGGAAACGCTAAAGAGAGTGTAGATACAGCGATAAAAGGTGGAACAGGATTGTGGCCAGATCAGATAGGTAACCTAAAGGTATTGGACGATATTCCAGCACAAAAACTAATAAAAGAATCACGTGTGATTATTGGGTTTAATTCTACTACCTTGATTGAATCTGTCCTTTATGGTAAGAATGTCATAGTCCCATCATTTGCTGAAGCGTCACAGGAAAAATATATTGATGATGTGTTTTTTTCAAATAAAGAAAATATTTTTTATAGGGCGTATTCATTGGTAGAACTAATGAATTTGATAACAAACTGTTACCATAATGAAAATAAAAAACTAACTATTGACAGGTCATTTATAGAAGAAACAGTAGGTCCATATGATGGTAATGCATGTTTACGTATAGAAGGCACTATTGCACATGAATAATATTTTTTTAATTATAGCATCCCAACAAATTAAGACTATAACACCCCAACAAATTAAGACAACAATCTAAAATTTCTTATTTCGAACGAGTTAAACTTAACCCAACAATTCGGAGTAATAAATATGAGTAAAAAACGAACCAATTACAGTTCAGCATTCAAGACTAAACTTGTTCTTGAACTACTGCAAAATGCAGATACCCTGGCCGAGATTGCCAGCAAGCACAACATTCTTCCACAAAACCTAGTGAACTGGAAGAAGACATTCCTTGCTAACGCAGAGATTGCGATGGAGCCATCTAAAGTAGTTAAAGAGTACAAGGAAGAGCTTATTAAATCACAAGAGCAGAATGAGCGTTTGACGGCACTGGTTGGTAAAGTCACAGTAGAGAAGGAATGGTTAACAAAAAAGCTAAAAAGCTTGGGCTCATCTGAACTAAAACAATTAGTTGATCTCAAGCCGTCACCAGCCTCTATCTCTATCAACCACCAGTGTCAATTACTAGGCATTAACCGAAGTGGCTTATACTATAAGCCACGAGTTAACCACGCCAAACAAACAATTAAGAATCACATTACCAAAGTATTTGAACAGATACCCATCTACGGTGAGAAGAAGGTGCATCAGCAACTACTTGAAGATGGCATAAAGGTCAGCTTAAATACGGTAGCTCGTTATCGCCAAGAGCTAGGCTTAAAAGCTGTATTGGCCGTTAAACAAGTCAACACTACTATACCAATCAAAGAACACAAGAAGTACACCTATAAGCTCAGAGAGCTTAATATTAGCCATGCTAATCACGTCTGGAGTACTGACATCACCTACATCAAGATTGCAGGTGGCATGGTCTATATGGCCGCCATCATTGATTGGCACAGCAAAGCTGTACTGTCACACAGAATATCTAACACCATGGATGTTCAGTTAGTGATGAGCGTCCTTAATGATGCGTTAGCAAAGTATCCGCATCCAGAGATCTTTAACACTGATCAAGGTAGTCAGTACACCAGTGAGGTGCATACTCAAAGGCTTAAAAATCTAGGTATTACTATATCAATGGATGGCAAAGGTAGGGCTACAGATAACATCTGCATTGAGCGCTTCTGGCGAAGCGCCAAAGTTGAGAGAATCTATTTAAACGCATACCAATCCATTGGTGAGCTAGCCACTGATGTAGATGACTACATTGAATTTTATAATCATCGAAGATTCCATGAAACACTAGACTACAAAAAACCAATGGATGTGTATCAAGAAAGTATAAAATTGAACCAGAATAAGAAGAAGGCTTCTTAGGATGTTCTATATAAGAAATTTTAAAAAGTTGTCAGAGGTTTTGGGGTGATAAAAAGAGAGTTTTGTTCTGTGATTAAAACACTATTTGTTAATGATATTAAGTATGGCTGGCATTCTATTGATAATAAAAGCTATAAGTTTTCATTTGTCGGAAATATAAACACAATTAATTCAGTAATTGATTATTTTGATAATAGTAAATCAAGGAATTACAGTAATATAAATTTTTTTTTAAACTCACTTACCTCTAATTTTGCTTTTATTTATCAAGATGAGTCTATTGTGATTGCGGCGGTAGACAGAATAAGTTCATACAATTTGTTTTATACTAATTCTGATGGTGTAATTCAATTTAGTAATTCATCTAGGCTATTGTCTGAGAATTTTAATGAAATTATTGTAAATAACTCTTCTTTACTTAATATGAAAATGAATGGTTATGTCTTGGGTAAAAATACAATTTTAAAAAATATTAATAGAATTGGATCAGGTGAATATATTAGCTATGATAAAAACAAAAGAAAGTTAGTAATTAATGAGTACACTAAATTTTATTCACATAAATCAATAACTGGTTCTCAAGATGATTTAATTGATGAGCTTGACTACATTACAGATAATATATTTATTAGAAATATTAACAATGCAAATGGAGCTACAATATGGGTACCTCTGTCTGGAGGGATAGATTCTCGTTTTATTTTGTGTAAATTATTACAATTAGGATACGACAATATTCGCACTTTTTCATTTGGCATACCAAACAACTATGATGCCTTACGCGCTAAAGAAGTCGCTAATAGGTTAGGTGTTGATTGGTTTTTTCTACCACCTACATCATATAATCTGAGTGAATATTATAATTCAGATGATAGGCGTGATTATTGGAAATATGCAGATGGATTGTTTGTTGTTCCGAATTTACAATGGATGTATTCAATGCGTAAGTTGATTGAAATGGGAGAAATGAATGATGGAGATGTAATAATAAATGGTAATTCTGGTGACTTTATAACTGGACAGAATTCCCCTATTATTAAGAATAAAGATACACTGAGTGACATTTATTATAAAATAATTCAAAAGCATTTTAGCCTCAATAGATCATTATTAAATAAATCTGCAATACAATCTGCTATAAATAATATTGCTAATATGCTCCCTGATGATCCTAAAGAGTTGGTAAAATTGTACGATCTATGGGAATGGAAAGAGAGGCAATCAAAGAGGGTTGTTAATGCCCAAAGAAATTACGAATATCTTGGCCTTAAATGGGAATTGCCATTATGGGATAAAGAGTACTTTGATTTTTGGAGGGACCTTGATGTTACTCATAAATCTAATGGGTCGCTATATTTTAAGTACCTTGAGCGTAAGAATTTTTATGGAATGTTTAAAGACTATAAGCCATTTATGTCAAGATGGCCGAAAAACAGATTGTATATTCAGTTTATAGGTTCAGCTATTAAATACACTTTTGGCTCATCTATATCACAGCAATATTATAAGAGGCTAGATTGGTATAGTAATTATCAGTTCCTATATCAGTATGTAGGTAAAGAAAAGTTTTTATCTAAACATAAAATATATAAAGGTTTTCTTCCTCATTATATAGATACCTGGTTAGATGAAAATATAATAGACAATAAGTTTATAAATAAATACTAACAACTTACATAAAGTTATCTTGAAAAAAATACTTATTATTTTTGGTACACGACCGGAAGCTATTAAAATGGCACCAGTAATACATTGCGCAAGAAAGAAATTTGATGTAAAGGTTTGTGTTACTGCACAACATCGTGAGATGTTGGATGAGGTGCTAGATTTATTTGAAATAACACCTTCTTATGATTTGGATATAATGAGATCAAAGCAAGATCTTTTTGACGTTACAAGTTCAGTATTACTTGGCGTTAAAAATGTTTTATCTATAGAGTGTCCTGATATAGTTTTGGTGCATGGAGATACCACTACAACTATGGCAGCTTCACTTGCGGCTTTTTATTTAAAAATACCTGTTGCACACATAGAGGCTGGATTGCGTACCTATGATATTTATTCCCCATTTCCAGAAGAGCTGAATCGTAATATTACAACAAGAATATCTAATATTCATTTTGCCCCTACACAAACAGCTAGAAAAAATTTACTTAGAGAAGGTATTTGCGACAAACAAATTTATATAACTGGTAATACAGTTATTGATTCTTTATTATCAGTGATTGAAAAATCTAAAGCATTAGATTTTTCATCCAAGTTGTTATCTCAACTTCCATTTCTTGGTGATGTGCAAAATGAGTATTCTCGTATAATTTTAGTAACTGGCCATCGTCGAGAAAATTTTGGATATGGATTTGAGCAGATTTGTTATGCTTTACGAGATATTGCCAATCACCATTTAGATGTTAAAATTATTTATCCAGTCCATCTTAATCCAAATGTTCGTACTCCAGTCAATCGTATTTTATCAAAGATAAATAATGTTTATCTTATAGAGCCTTTGAATTATGTATCTTTTATTAAGTTATTAGGTCTTTCTTATATTGTTTTAACTGACAGTGGAGGAATTCAAGAAGAAGCCCCTAGTTTAGGGAAGCCAGTACTGGTTATGAGGGATAAAACAGAAAGACCTGAGGCGATCAAAGCTGGAACCGTAAAGTTAGTTGGTACAGACGCAAAAAAAATTTTTGAAGAATCCCATAAACTTCTTACTGATGATTCTGCATATAAAAATATGTCTAAGTTGCATAACCCTTATGGAGATGGGACGGCTAGTAATAGAATTTGTAAAATTTTAGAAGAGGTAATATTGTGATAGTTTCCGTTATTGGTTTAGGGTATATCGGCCTTCCAACGGCTGCATTGCTGGCATCTCGTAAAATTAAAGTTATTGGTATAGATATCGATGAGAGTGTTGTTGAAACTATTAATAAAGGCATGATACATATTGTTGAGCCTGAATTATCAACCATTGTGAAAGAATCCGTAGAAACAGGTTATTTTTGTGCTAGTACTATTCCAGTAAAAGCTGATGTTTTCATTATATCTGTCCCCACCCCTTTTACAGGCCATAAGGTGCCAGATATTTCATACATTGAGTCTGCTTCAAGGTCAATATCTCCTGTTTTGGAAAAAGGTAATTTAGTTATATTGGAATCTACTTCTCCTGTTGGTACAACAGAAAAAATGCTGAACATAATGGAAAAAGAGCGACCTGATCTTAATTTTCCAAAACCTGACTCAAATAATTCTTCATATGATGTATCTATAGCTCATTGCCCTGAACGTGTATTGCCTGGTAAGATTGTTCGTGAACTTGTTGATAATGACAGAATAATAGGAGGGATAACTGATAATTGCTCCAATGAAGCAAAGAAACTATATGAAATTTTTGTTGACGGGGGTATTTTTATTACTGATGTGCGTACAGCTGAGTTATGTAAACTAGTTGAGAATTCATATAGAGATGTAAATATTGCCTTTGCAAATGAATTGTCATTAATTTGCGAAAAACTTAATGTAGATATTTGGAGTTTGATTGAGCTGGCTAATTGTCACCCACGTGTGAACATATTGCAACCAGGTCCTGGGGTGGGTGGACATTGTATTGCTGTTGATCCTTGGTTTATAGTCAACTCAGCGCCAGATGAGTCTAAATTGATTAGCACAGCAAGAAAAGTAAATGACAATAAGCCAAAACATGTAATAAATCAAATAAACACTGTTGCAAGATCTATTGCGCCTATTAATGATGGAATTAACATCGCATGTTTGGGCTTGTCTTTTAAGGCCGATATTGATGATTTACGAGAAAGTCCTGCTGTCAATATTGTAAAGTCATTGATTTGCTCTAAATTTAACCGAATTTATTTAGTTGAGCCACATATATCTAAAATTCCAGAAGATATGAGTGTTGATTTTGTTAAGCTAGTCCCAATGAGAGAGGGAATTGAAAAATCTGATATTGTAATAATTCTGGTAGATCATAGTGAATTTAAATCAATAGATAAAAAACTGTTAACTGGTAAAAATATTATAGATACTAGGGGTGTAATGCATCCTCGGAATATAATTTAAATATCTTTAAATTAATCTTAGTTGTATGCCAATAAATTGTAAACAAAAAAATATTTTATATGTGTGTAGAATGTTTAATGGGCTTGATATTTCAATGAGTCAGAAGGTATGGGATCCCACAGGGGTTCCAACTATATATAAAATGATCGAAAGATTTGACTCTGATATTTTATACAACCTAGATTTGGTTGTTACATCTAAAAATAATGAACATAAGATAACATCACTTAGTTTTTTAAGGAAAATAAATATCTCCGGACTATCGTCAGTGGTCACTATATTACATTCATTTGGGTATAGATACGGGAAGATTGGGCTGTTATTGCAAGAGTTGCTCCATACTTTATACATATTAACTAAGGTAGTTGTTAAGCGTTATGATGTGTTATATGTTGATCACGCAAATATATATGCTGCATCTATTGTATCGAGGTTAAGTAGGACACCAGTCGTATTTAGGGTAATGGGAGTTTACCCGGCGATGCGTAAAGCAATATCTGACCCTGGAATGGTAAATATTTTTTTAAGATGGTGTTATAGATCGCCGTTTTCTTTAGTTATTTGCACTCAAGATGGGAGTGGTATTGAGCCATGGTTAGACAATGCTTTGGACAGTCGAGTGTTAGTTTATAAACTTATTAATGGTGTAGACTATCGTAGACCTACAACGCATCAGAAAAATATTTTTTATACTAATTATAAAATACCGAAAAATAAATTCTTAGTTTTATATATAGGTAAATTAGAAAAAATAAAAGGCATATATGATTTTATAGAAGGATTTTTCTTGGCAAATAAACAAAGTAACGGAGAATTACATGCAGTTATTGTTGGTCATGGGGATCAATATCGCAATATTTTAACTTTATTAGACAATCATCCAGATAAAGACTCTGTTGCACTTATTCAAAGAGTTTCTCATAGTGAAATTTTTAATTTTCATGCTGCTGCTGATTTGTATATATCGCCAAACCACCTGGCAAATTTAACAAATGCAAACCTTGAGGCTATGCAATCAGGATCATGTATGGCTATAACAAAATCACAATCAAATACAGGAGTTGATTTAATAACTGATAGTTTATTGGATGATACAGCAGTTTACCGCTATGACTTTCCGCCTACTCCAAAAAATATATCATCTGCAATTGTTGACTTATATAGTGATCAACATTTGAGAGATTCATTGTCTAATAATGTTGTTCTACAGTCTAATAAATTCGTTACATCTTGGAATGAACGAATTGAGTTGGAGATTGGATATATTAATGAAATCATTTGATCGTAATTCTAATATATATGTTTCGCATTTTGTTGGCCTTAGGGGTGTGGGCGGTGTACAGAGTAACTTTGTTGAATATATAAATTATGTAGTTAAATTTAAACTTAACGATGGATTAAAGCATAAAGTGTATACATTAGGTGAAGTAGATAAACAATACAATCTGTTTATTAATGTTTTAAATATAAAAAAACCTAGGAATTTTACTTCTTTAATTTTAGATATTATTTCAAAAAAAACTATAGTCCATTTTTATAATAATCTCACTAGTTTAAAATTAACATTGCTTTTTTCTGTCTTACCAGTTCAAAAAATAGTACTCCATGAAAGAGGAGCTATATGGAATTCTATGTCTTCTCGAGGATTATTTTTACGCTTTGTCGCCTGGAAATCGAGTCTAATAATTGCTAATTCTAATGCAACTAAAGTAATGCTTGAGAAGAAATTTTACATCCCATGCCAAAAAATAAGGGTTTTGCATAATGGAATTGATATCTCAAAATGTAATAAAAAAAAGTTAATAAATAAACCGTCTTCAATTTTTCGTGTTGGATTTATCGGCCGCTTGGATTCTCCAAAAGGTGTGCATGTATTAATTGAAGCAATGCACTATTTAGCAGACTATAATATTAAATTAACTATAGCTGGTGATGGTGTACTTAAGGATGTCTTAAAAAAGAAAGCACATGGTCTCGATAATGTATCTTTTGTTGGCCGTATAATAGATCCATATTTTTTTTTAAATGGTTTGGATCTGTTGGTGGTTCCATCTATACGCGAGCCATTAGGTAATGTTTGTCTTGAGGCGGGCTTATGCAAAGTTCCTGTGCTTGCTGCAAATGTCGATGGATTGCCTGAAATAATTAAAAATAAAGTTTCTGGTGAGTTAATTCTCCCATCAAAAAAAGTTTCTTTTGAAACTGTAAATATGGCTGCCCCTTTGCCAGAGTTTGTTGTCAACCCTATAACACAAGAGTTAGAGTTACCAAAACAAATCGACCCTTTTTTGTTGTCTCATAAAATCCTTGAGATGCGTGATGACCCTGATACGCTTATTGAATATGGTGAACAATTACACAATAGAGTTGTTAAATATTTCAGTATAGAGCGCTATTATGATGAATTGTATAATATTTATTGTGAAGTAATATGATAAAAAATTCCATACAGGTTATATAAATAATATTCTTTTAACCAGAAAAAAGCGAGAATCGCTTAGGTGTTCTATATAAGTAATTTTAAAAAGTTGTCAGAGGTTTTGGAGTGGTAAATAATTTTGTATGAATATGCCTTTATTATATAAAAATAAGAGAGCTATTATGTTTGCTTTTTATTCTATAGCAATATTTATAGTAAGCATGGCTGTACTTATTCCCTGGTATCCAGATTTCATTCAAACTGCCGGTGGCGATGATTCTTATGCTTATATATACCATGAAATATTTGCAGGTAAAGCTAATTGTGGAAATGATTTGTATTGCCATCATGGCCCTCTAGGGCTTTGGTATTGGCCTATATATCACCTAAATACTTATTGGACATTAATTATTTCTCATATTTATGTTGCAATTACTATAGTTATAGTAGCATCAAACATTGTATTTCATAAAATTAAGAGCTACATAATTAGGGTATTTTATATGTTAGCAATTATTGGACTCCTTTCTGTCGATATGGATGCAAGAATTTTTTTGGCTAATATACTTTTTCTTACTATTTTCCCTAGATATCTTGATAAAAATAAGTCATTTTGTATATTACTGTTATTGTCAGTTATAGCCTTCTCTTTTTTTGTTAAATCGACGTTTATTCTTTTTGGTTTTGTTTCTGTGACTGGTGCAAGTTTTGTTGAAGTAATTAGGTGTCGTAGATTTCCCAGGGTATTTTTATGGTACCTTGTTTTTTTGATTATTTTTTCTATTGTATCCGGAATGAGTGTGCTATCAGTTCCTCAGCATGTTATTAGAACCTTTGATTTTGCAAGTGGATATACCGATATTTATTCTGAGTATGGTGGTTATTTTGAGTTGATTATTTTTATTATTCTTGTATCAATATTTATGACGCTTGTAGTAAAAAATAAAAAACTGGACAACTCCTTAGTAAGCTGGATATATATAGTTTGTTATTTTGTATTGGTATTTCTTATTTATAAAGCATCCTTTACAAGGCCAGATGGACAGCATATATTACATGGATACGTGTCTATTGTTACCAGTATAGCTCTTTATGTTGCTCAAAATTTTAATATATTTGAACGCAATGATACTACGCGTAATAAAAACTTTACTATTTCTATGGTATTGCTTTTAGTAGTAGGACTGCTAGTATTTTTGTATAAAAATCCTACTATTTATCAAGGAAAATTTAAAAAGCTATATGTAAATATCAGCACTGCAGCAAGTGTTCTTTTTATGGACAACCCATTGGTTGAATTACATAACATTGCTAAACAAAAAATTGTCAGCGAATATCCTATTGATAGTGTGGATGGCAGTGTTATGTTATTGGACAAGCGTCAAACAATAGGAATTGCGAATAATATAGATTTACAACTTATTCCAACAATTGCTAGTGAGATTGCATTTAATAGAAAGTCCGCTATGCTAAACTATAGATTGTTCAGTACTAACAGAGCGCCAGATTATTTACTAGTTTCTAATTTCAACTCATTATTTCCAGGACAAATAATATTAGAGATAATACAAAACTATGCCTTTGATGGTTATAATAATGATTTTGTACAATTAAGAAAAATACCTAAAAGTCAAGTAGATATTATATTTAGTAAGGGCGATGATTTTAATTTAAATATTAATGAGATAATTAATTTTAATAAAATTGATAGTTTATTATGGGCTAAGTTCGATGTAAATAAAACAGTTTTTGGTAAATTTATTGAGTTTTTTTATAAAATACCTAAACTGTATATTGAAGTTGAGAAAATGGACGGATCTAAAGAAAAAAAGTATGTTTCTGTAGATATGTTAAAAGGTGGTATTATTTTGTCATATATTGGTGAAAATATACGTGATATTTTTGATGAAAATAATCACAATAATAACGCCTTAATTAAAAGTTTTTCATTAAAATCTGAAGGAATTTTTACCCCGTTTTTTGATTCAGTAATTACAGTAAATATTGCAAATATTAATATACTTGATAATGGAAATTGATAGACAACCTTTAAGGAAAAATTACGATTAAAGGTAAATTTTTTTTGTAAAAAATATAAGTACTTGAATTCGCACATTAAGTGCAATTATTTCTAAGCCGTTAATAAATCAACAGCCTTCCCTAAAAATAACTCAACAGGTTGTTTGCCACCTCGTGTTTTTCGAGGTCTAGTGTTGAGTCGCTCCATGACAAATTCAATCTGTGAATTTGTCACCTTGTTAAAATCAGTACCCTTTGGGAAGTACTGTCTAATTAAACCATTGGTATTCTCATTAATGCCTCTTTCCCAAGAAGAGTATGGATGGGCAAAATAAATATCAACATCCAATGCCTTTGCCATGCGCTCATGTTCAGCGAACTCCAAGCCATTATCATAAGTAATAGTATGGATCTTGCTTGACATTGGCTCTAGCACTTTAAGGGTCTTATCGACCAACTCAGTGGCATTCTTGCCATTGAGCTTAACAATAACAGTATAAAGTGATTTACGATCTACCAGTGTATAGATGGCACTCTTATGGTTTTTACCAATGACAGTATCACCTTCCCAGTCGCCAATTCTAGATCTAGAGTCAACAATGGCTGGGCGTTGTTCAATACTGACTGCGTTTTTTATTCGCCCTCTGCGTTCGTAACTGCCATAACGCTTACGATGGCTTTTATGCAAATGCCTAAGATGTTTATACAGTGTGCCGCCATTGCGCTTATCCTGTAACAGCATCCTATATATAGTCTCATGATGCAGCTTAGTTTTACCGTGCAATA
>Ga0209776_1001008_pt1 | contig 15927 bp, 19 predicted proteins | sample SaaInlLV_10m_DNA_3_FD_184670 | JGI IMG/M metagenome (GOLD analysis project Ga0209776, IMG submission 184670) | Marine microbial communities from expanding oxygen minimum zones in the Saanich Inlet - Saanich Inlet SI073_LV_165m_DNA (SPAdes) (version 2) | ecosystem: Environmental > Aquatic >...
TATCTTTGTAGTTACCTTCTGTAACCAGATCTTCTACGACTCCGTGGACTTTTGGTGGAATTAAAATATGCTGGTCACGCCCATTATCAGATTTCACCACTCCAATGATCGCGCCCGCCTTAAGGCTGTTGCCATTGGTTATCTGAGGAATAAAATAATAACTTTCATGCACTGGTTTGACCGAACCAGGTTCCACCCATGCCCCATCAATGTTCACCTCTGTAATCGGGCGTAACAGGCCATCAAATGTTCCACCCAAAATTCCAGGACCAAGCCTTATTGACAGCGGCTGACCCTCACCTTCAATCAGACTACCCGGTCGAATGCCCGTCGTGTCTTCATAAACCTGAATAACAATTTCAGACTGCTTGATTCGAATAACTTCTCCCAGCAAACCTTTCTCACCAATCCTGACCGCCTCCCTCATCACAAAAGTTCCTTCTGGTCTGGCTCGAATAACGGGACCACTTACCCACTCTGTGATAGCCCGGCTCATTGTTCACCTACCTTGTGTAATAAGGCGAGCATTCGCCCTTCAATATTCTGCCTATCCTGTAATAACCCGGCCAGACTCATATCTAGAAAAGTTTTACCAGCACTCATCACCAGGCCTGCCTGAATATCACAGCAAGTCATTTCACATCGGGTATCCGGAAACTTTTCTGAAATTATTTTTTTAAACAGGGTGAGATCATCTGAACTGGTATCCGAAGGATGTTGTACCACCCAGTTATCTGATGCTGGAAGTCGAATTAAAGCTTCTCTGGCACATTTTTTAATCCATGATCGACGCCCCTTAGCCTGCTGCCATTTATCAATCAGGGCTTTCTCAAGATACCCCCAGCCAACCTTCAGCAATGACTGGACAATTTGTTGATTATTAGCACGTTGGCGGGTATGCAATTCAGCTTCGGCACTGTGTATCATAGATATGGCTCGATCCCGTTCTGTTAGCACTGCCCGATGCACCTGATCTTGCGCATTACTGTATTCAGTTTTCAACATTTCCTGACAATAGCTCTGAGCATTTTGCATCAGTTTCTGACACTCCTGATCTTTATTTTCTTCTACCAGGGCAATTAGTCTGGCTTCATGATCATTGTTATTCATTCGGCCATCCCCAACAGTCGACGCAGTCTATCTGCAACATTGTCGGGTTGATGTAAGCCGCGAATATCCGGAATAACCAGCACCAGAGGAGAGCCCATAATTTGAATTTTTTCAATTAAAGACTCAGGCAAACAGGAGGCAACCTGCACAGTAATAATAATTAAATTACTGGTTTTCAGTGCACTATTAAACACCTTTGTTTCTGCACCGGATTCAGGTGTAACAACCTTAGCACCACCCAGTCGAAAACCTGATGCTGTTACTCTGTCACCAATAAAAAGCGGCTGAAACATTAGATAATTTTATCCAGAATCAGTACCGAAATAATGACACCATAAATAGCGATACCCTCTGCCAGACCAACAAAGATCAATAGCCGACCGAACAGTTCAGGTTTTTCTGTCATTGCCCCCATTGCTGCAGTGCCTACAACACCCACTGCATAGGCGGCACCCAGTGAAGACAGGCCGGTTGACAGCGCTGCTGTAATAAACCCCCACTTCCAGACTTCGGCATCAAGTACAACGGGGCCGGCACTTGCAGCTGTAGCCGCAAATGCATCTGGAACCCAGAGAAAGAAACTTCCTGCAATTGATAACAGACCAACCAGGGCAGTAAGAAATATTGGAACTAATAATTGCTTTTTCACAAAACTCTCCTGTTACTAAACATTGTGTGGTGGAACATTAATAATATTCGGTGGCGGGATTAGAGGTCGAAATGGTCGGCCTGCTCCCTGAAAAAATCTTACAAAAAATTCAAATAATACAAGGCGTGTTGTCTGAATCGATACAATCAATCCTTCCAGAACAATAATAAGGGCATTGCCAAACAGGATAATAAGAATGCTTCCAAGAACCGAAGAAGAACTCTCCGACAATAAAACAAGAGCAGACGACAAACCTGCATGTGCCAATGCAAAAGCACCTACACGCATAAACGAAACCGTATTCACCAGTAAGCGCACACCATCTTCCAGCAATTTTCCCAGCGCTCCAAATAACATATACCAGCGACGTGAAACCAGCATATTCCCGACTACAAACCAGACCGCTCCAATGAGTGCAATGATGCCCAGCTCAACTTTTAACAGGCTGGACAATGCCCCAATGTAAAGCACCAACAGACCGCCATCCTGTAATAACCACCGGACCAGGCTGCCCCGCCAGAATGACTCAATACCATTCAAAAGTTGTGCAAGCACCAGCAACACTGCCCCAAACAACAATGGTAATGACAGTACCAACAGAGGGTTGTGTAAAGGGTGAAACAATAATGCCGGTATCAGGTTTTCATAACTGAACACGCTTCCAAACAGGAATCCGAACAAGGTCGCTGAAATACCTGCAAATACTAAAATTCTGGCACCGTCCCAACGGCTCTGTAACCAGAAACCTGCAAGGATCAATATGATTCCCTGTCCAACATCAGCAAACATATAGCCGAACAGAAAAGGTACGATGACTGCCAGCAGTGGACTGGGATCCACCTCATGACTGGATGGAGCTCCAAAGGCATTTATAAAGACCTCGAAAGGTTTGGCCCACCAGGGGTTATGTAATAACTTAGGAGGTTCGACATCTGCTGGTGGAGATGGAAAACTAACCAGCGCAGGTACACCCGCTTCCGATAAAACATCACTCAGTTGATTGCTGTTGTCCGCTGTTGTCCAACCTGTAATCCAGACAAGGTTTGAACCCACCGGTTCAAGCGTGCCAACCTGATCCAGAAACCATTCCAGACAGGCAACATCTCCCAGCACATCGTCCAAACCATATTCCTCATAAAAGTTATGCAGTTGATCAAGGTGCTGTGTAATGTGCTGATCCAGCCAGAGAACCCTGTCATCTACCTGTGACAGAGCATGTTTTGCATCACCTTCAATCCACGAGGGACGAATAATTACCCGGCCATTGATCGCCTTGATATCTCGATGTAAAAGCTGTTTATCTTTAGTTTCTGTTAAGGCAAGAAAACAACTGTCTTCCTCACTAGAAACACTAATAGATAGCAGAGCTGCTACAGAATTCATTTCGATGCCAGCAGGCAAAATAGCGCTCACTACTGACAGTACCGGTCCCACAGAACCAATCAGCGTGAAATCGAGATCACTCTCTTTAATGCCATTCAAAAAACGCTGGCAGTAAGCAAGCCTTAGTCGTTCTTCCTGCAAACGTTGAAGTTCATCAATTACTGGATCGGCTGCAACACGCCATTTCTGGATACCGGTTAATGCTCTGTGCATAATATCAACCGGCGAATAAGGCTTAGGCGCATGATGTAACTCTCCCACAGGCCAGTAACGCTGAAAAAGTTTTGCTAACTGATGATACTCTTCAAGCCCTTCGGCCAGTTCATGAATACTTATCAACTCTTCATCATGCGGACGTACTTCGATTTCCACAGCAGCTGTTCGCCCGAGATTACCAAGTGATTTAGCACACTCAATCTTTGGTGCCAGAATTTCAAACCATAAAGTCGAACGCGGTCTTAACAGGTTCATGCTGCCCCCTTCACTTCGGGAAACAGAGCACGACGTAAAAGTTCAGCCCGTAAACGTTCCAGACATAGCACTACTAAACAAAGGTAGATAAAGGCCATTGAAGGTTGAAGTACATGACGGCGAAACAACAGCCGTAACCTGACTTGAAGATTAGATCGGGCTTGCCAGGTATCATTCACCGATAATGATGAAAATTGAGACCAGTGTTGCTGTAGCAACTGCAATAACAATTCTAAATTGTGTGAATTTTGCCCTGATAGATTTGGCCACTGAGCTTTCCATTTATCTACCCAGGCTTGACGAATATCTGTGCATTGTAATTTCTGATCCAACAGTTCCAGTAACAATGGATCACTGATGCTATCTTCAACGGGCTTTTTGGAACGAATTAAATAATCAAGGGTGGGTAGCTGAACCAATGTAGAGAGCCAGAGAACAGCGGGATGCCATTGCTCATCAAACCAGTCAGCTGTTTCTATAATGGTGCCAAGGAACTGCTGCTGTAACTGATTTTCGATTTCTTCAGCACTGCTATTCCCAGTAAGCCCGAATACCCATTGCGCAAGCACTGTGCCACGAGCTTCTTCCAGAAAACCTGCCAGAGTTTTCAGTGCACCTATGTGCAGCCAAATACTCTCATCCGGTAAAACGGCGTAACGAGCCTGAACCCTTGCCTGAACATAACCATAGTGAATAGTCATTGGTCACTTCCAACCATTTCATCAGCCAATGTCGAAATGGCCGAATATAACTCTTCATATTCTTTTTCATCCAGCACGGGCTCTCTGGATAAAGATTCCATTTTCAGTTTCAACTCAGTAATACGGTTCTGTATAGCCGCATCGGCTCTTTTATGAACGGTACTGATTTGACGGTCAATTCTATTATTTATTCTGCGGGCCTTAGAACGTCCATTCTGAATGATTTTCTCTGCTTGCTGTCGGCATAAGCCAATGCTATCCCTGTTCTCACTTTCTGCCAGGAGAACCCTGTTGATTGCTGAAATTGAAGATACTTCAGTCACCACCGATCTCAATATTGATTTTTACTATTAATACAGCATTTAATATATTCTAGCACTGCTGTTCAGCTAGCTTTTTATCATTATCGTTTCAAGTTGATTTATTTCAGGAATCCTTGTTTCAAGTCAATATTCAGGCCGAATGCAAGGGTAATAAGGAAGTACTGAGATGAAGAGGGGACTGCTTCTAACGCCCTTAAGTTATTATTTTTCAGAAATAATAACTTAATAGACTAGCCGGCTCAGCCGAGGCTAAAAGTGGTTAAGTAAACCTGTAGCGGGTATTTGCTCGATTACAGACACTTTTTAAATACCACTAATAGGAACTATCAACCCTTTATAGCTTTTTTTACGTCGTAAATAACCAGAGGCACATCTTTTTCACCGTCCATGTGAACATACCTTGTTAACTTTTTTCAAAGATCAAGATTTCTGGTTAAAACCTCTGCAGATTTAATAATTCGTTTTGTCCGATAAAGCTCAGGATGTTTCTGACTGTCTGTGTAACGCATTGGCTCACCTGATGTTGGGCTAACAAACCAGGAGATTTCTGGGCGCGGCTCACCAAGCTCTTTTTTTAGAGCTTGTGGTGTAATACCTAATGCTTTAGCCGCCGAATTAAACGTGCAGCGTGTTTTTACCTGGTTTATGTAATCAACCACTACGCTAATTTTGTCCTGCACTACAAGATGCTCCTAAATAAAGTTAACAGTTAAATAATCAGTTTCGAAAAACTCCATGATACAGGGAGTACAGCCAAAAATTAGAATTGGCTATGGAGCCCATGGTACACCAGAGCAAAGCCAATACCCAGCCAAAATGTCAGCTATAACTCCAATAGTAACCATTTTCTACTCCAACCCTCAGGGTGTGGAGTCAGGCCGTTCCATCTAAAGCATGACAGGATGATGACAAAAGCTTTAACTTTATAACAACTGAAATTACCTTTAATCTCCCTTCCTGAGCTTTTTACTAGCGTATGCTAACCGGTATTTTTGCTGGCTTACAATCAATAGCAACTTTGGCATTATCACAGAATCATAGGGCTGCCAGCACAGATACTATTTCAGCAAGACTTATCAGTAAAATAATTTTCAGTGAGATAATAGCCGTATGTAACTGACCAATGCTTCAATATCTGTCTCACTGAGAATACCTCTCCAGGCAGGCATGAACCGGCCTTTTCCGTCAAGAATACTGGTGAGCAGTTGTTGATTCTCTATACTATTAGTTTCATTGGGGTTGGTATGATCCATCGGCATAATCCCGATAAGATTCGTCATGATGCCATCACCATCACCCTCAACGCCATGACAGACCTGACAATATTTCTGATAAAGTTGCTGACCTATTTCAGGGTCACCCATCAAATTATGTTTTTTATTACCCATAAAACGTAAATAGGCAATGAGTGAGTTGATTTGATTATCATCAAATATATCCTGCCATTCTGGCATTGCATCGCTGATTATATTGTGACGATCACGCCCGGTAATGGTTTGCTTCCCTCTACCAGTGATAATCTTTTTAAGAATGGTGTCACTCCTTGCACGGACAGTGATGGTCAGGTCTGCCGGAGTAATTTTCATGGCTTTTGCCAGAGGCCCATCTCCCTTTCCTTCGGTTCCATGACATAACTGACAATAAGAAACAAACAACTTTCTTCCCTCAAATGCCAGCGGGGGATTGGCCGATACTTCAGGGACAGACACGGCTAAAAGGGTGAGTAATGTGATGGACTGAATTATTTTTTTCATTATTTTCCTCCGAAACAGAAGTAAATAGTCTCAAAATAGAGCCAAATTGTACAGCTGAGCATGTGGAAATGTTGTTGAATGGTTTTCCAGGCCTTGTTCTTTTCAGTATTTCAGGGTTAGCATACCTGTGATGAGCCTAGCCAAAAGATGATATCACCCCACCTTCACAACTCGGAACCATTACCATGTAAATATGGTTAGACATTAAACACTAAGCCCAAATTTCGGTGGCCGACTGTTGAATATATTCAGGCATCAATTCAAGATAGCATTGATAGCCCTCATTAGAGAAAATATTTTTTGCCTTCGATTACCTCTCTGTGTGACATGATAAGGGCAACCTGAAACAACAGCTCTTTTTAATAGGCATACTGCCCCCGGAATTCAATTTTTTTCTCACCAGGTTGGCTTTTGTGCTTTCAACTGTATGCTTTAGCATCGCGACAATGGACGCTAAAATAATTTTTATCCTGCAAACACATTGCTGTTAACTTGCCTCCCTGAACACAACCACTATCCAGAGCAAAAATATGTTTTGTTTTTACTGTTTCTGGAGCTAACGATGCCCAGTGACCAAAAATAATTGATGTTTTTTTGCAGGATCGACCCGCTACTTGATACCAGGGAATATAGCCTTTTTTATGCGCTTCTTTGCTACTAATATTTAATTGTATGCGCCCTTTATCATCACAATAACGCATTTGAGTCAGGCAGTTACTGATAAAACACAGACGCTCCATCCCCTGTAACTTTGATTTCCAGGTTTTTGCCTTATTCCAGCTCAACATCTGTTCAAGAAAATCGCGATAGTGTTTGCCACGCAACACATCCTGTAATTCCATGGCGCAATCTATTGCCAGTTGCAAATCCCATTTAGGGTGTATACCTGCATGAACCATCGCAAATTTCAGTGATTTATCGTAATGCAGTAATGGCCGGTATCGAAGCCAGTCCAATAACTCAGCAACATCAGGAGCTTCCAGCAAACCACTAATAGTATCTTTAGGCTTTGGTTGAAATACGCCTTCGGCAGCTGCCAGTAATTGCAGGTCATGATTGCCCAGTACGGTAATCGCGCTATCACCCAGTTCTTTTACAAAACGTAAAACCCGAAGTGAATTCGGTCCTCTATTAACCAGGTCACCGGCAAACCATAAAACATGTTTTTCCGGCTCAAATTTTATTTTATCCAGCAACCGTCTTAATTCGTCATAACAACCCTGAAGATCACCAATCGCAAAGGTTATTTTAGGTTTACACCCTGATTGCAATGATTTCTGTTCAATCAGTTCCTCAAGCGTATCCAGCTGTTGCTCAAGAGTTTTTGATGTTTTATCGATATTCATACAGCAAGGTAGTCAAATTTCATCAATCAAGCAATTAAGCAACAATGTCGAGTATCTCTCTGATCTAAAACTAATGTCCGCTTTGTTATCGAGCAGAGCCATTCTTAATAAAGTAAATATAGTATTGTTATGCCTATTATATCCATATTCTCATCAATAGATGATTATCAAATCTTTGATTCATTGTAATAAATGCTTCGATTTAGAATATTGCTCAATACTAGAAATAATCCACCACATGATTTTTAAGATAACATAAGATTATGAGCTTTAATGATGCCTTTAACCACCTTTCACAACAGCAGCAAAATGAATATGAAATATTCCGAGAACCATTGAGAACATTATCAATCAGTAGTCTAGCTGAAACCGAAGCCCTGCTAGATAACGCCCGTATTTGTTGACAAGTTTCAGCACGATGAAAATTACCGTTAAGGGTAAAAGTTTTAAACAAATAAACTATTATCAGCCGAATAACCTGATGACAGTCTCACTAATAGATGTACTGTTCCTTTTATCACAGGTTTTGATATCGGCAGGAACAACTTTGTATGAAACAGGATGTGGAAAAGTCGAGCAGCCTATCCATTAAGGACAGTGATTGACACTTTGTACTCGCTCCTAATCTGTATTACCGTAGAATCGTATAGTCAATTGACTAGGGACTGTTAATGAGTGTCCCTGATTACATTTTTTATAAATAGACAGCACCAGATAAATCTTGATGTACAGGTTGGATATAGGGAGCAAACCATGTTTTTTTGCCCCCTATGATTAAACTATTTACTTTCTTCTCTCTGGCTTTCTTTTTGAGCATCAGCTTGTTCTGACTTTTGCTCCTTTATTTCCTGGTTTTCTTTGTTTTCCTGATCTTTGTCTTGTCCACCACAGCTTCCACAACAACTCATAGTCTTTTCCTCGAGTAAATTAAAAAATTAGCCGAGTATTATACTACCCTTTTTAATGAAGAGCTTAATTAATCTCAACATTAATTATCATTATTACCCAGGTTGACCATCTACTCTGGGCTTTACTAACATAGGTGTATAAAAATAGAGATATAGACTAAAGCCTAATATCCATAAGCCTCCTGATATTCCAATACTAAATAAATAAAACTCGGGTAGCCATAGTGGGGTTATAACTCTAATTACTGCGGCTAATAGAACAGCAACATAAGCTACTGTAATGAGAGAATTAATCTTGAGAGGACGACCTGTATGCCCTAATGAGATTCTTGATATCATTGCTAAAATCATCCCTCCCATAGAGCCAATAGTAAAACAATGTAGCGCAGCGCTAACATTATCTATCAGGCCAATACTATGTAATGCCAACAATACAAAACCAATAGGAATGAAAATATAGGATAGATGTAATGACCATAATAATGGTATTGATTGGGTGTGTTGTATACCCCATCGTGAAAACCGAACAAAATTTACTATTGCTGCAGTGCCTGAAACTACAAACAACAAGATAGAGGGCATCCGGGCATAGCCAATAAAAGCTAAAACAACCATGAGTAATAAACTAATGATTGATGTCACTTCAATCCATTTGACAGGAAGGTTTTTTGTACAACCTGTTGTATTAGCCGTAAATGCAGGTATTACTCGTCCACCCAAAACCGCAATTAGTAATGTAAATAACATAATTGTGGTGTGCAGGCATTGTAATGACAGTAAGTATTGATTATTGAGTACAGCCCAGTGACTGATAATGTTGAATCCTGTCAGGGCAAGCAATATAGGAATAAACATTAGATTCTGCCATTGCTTTACCTTGATTATTGGATAAGCCATTGCAATGCTTACAAATAATAAAAAAAAAGCATCAACCATAGCAACTATCCAGTCAGACAGGCCAAAATCAAACGCGAGAAGTAATCTGGCTAAAAACCAGGAAAATACCAGAACAGCTAAAGGCTTGCCTCTTATTCCGCTAACACCAGTCCAGCTTGCTACAGCCGTTAATAAAAACCCTGCAGCAATGGCTGTGCCAAAACCGAATAACATTTCATGGCCGTGCCACCAAAGAGGACCTCCATATGGCATCCAGTTACCGGGTTTTATCCAGAAATAAATCCACCAACTTATTGCTAAAGCAGCAAATAATGTTCCACCTAAAAAAAGCGGTCTGAAGGCCAGACGAAAAATTGGTGGAATAGATCGTGCAGTCTGGTTATTTTTAATGTTGATTGCCATGAAAACTAAGTATAGAGAAGTATAAAAGTCATATTTTTATATTACAAGCTACTGACCTGACCCTTTAGTATAAGGGGACACTAGAAATTTTTTCTTTGAAATGGTCACTGCCTAGTACCCATGCCTTCAGCTCTGACCGGGTTCAACTCGATGTAGCGGTAACAGGTTAACAAATAATTCTCACTATCAATCAGTGCCGCTTTGTAGCGCCCTTCCCACAGGATTCCGGTTCTGTGGTAGGTATAATTGAAATACTGGACGTAGTATCTACCCAACATCTGCATAGCTTTACTGATAAGGACTACCTTAAAACAAGTTGTACAGCGTTTAAAACTGGAATTTAAGCAGTATCTAGATTCATAAGATGGAATAGTGATTCCCTGTGCTTTGCGGTCATAGAAATTGACACTACTGAATACCTGAATATGGAAAATAAATTCATTGCTTAATAAAGCTATAATATGGTCCGAGATACAATGCAATAAGGTAATTCGTCTATGACCAAACTTCCGATATACACCCCTCTGGTATTTTTTTTACTTCTACTCCCTTTTCAGGTATTGGTTAATCTGGCTGTAGCCGACTCAACATCTATTACTGTAAGTATCGATCATGATGATGGAGGTAAAAAAGGAGACCGTCATACGCGAAATCTGCTTACAGCCTTGAATAAGAAAGGGTGCAGCGTTGTTTATCATAATGGTTCCGGTGATGGACCTGGTCAACTGTTGTTTGACTCTCGCCCTGTCTCTTTAGTAAAAAAAGATAGACCCGACTATCAACTTGTTGCCAGAGCTAAAACCCTGGATGGGGAGCTGTCAGTGCGTGGAGCAATTTTAGTACATGCTTCTACTGGAATTGAAGACCTGAGTACTCTGCAAGGAATGAGGATTGCCTTTGTAGGTAAAGGATCATGGAGTGGTTATCATATGCCATTAAAATTGTTGCAAGAAGCTGGAGTGAAGGAGCAAAGGGATACCTTTTTTTATATGGGAAATCATGTTGGAACGATAAGTATGTTGTTGCATAGCGATGTCTTCGCCACTGTGACAGCGGAGCCTCTAGCAAATCGCTGGGCAGAAGCAAATGCGTTATCCATAGTTGACATCTCCGAGGAAGTGGAAACAGGTGGATGGTGGATGCATCGTAGTCTTTCGAATAAGCAAAGAAAAAGCTGCTCACAAGCTCTAGGCAGTATGGATCGTTCTCAGATCAAAGCATTACCAGCCTGGATTGGTGGTTTTGAAATCAATTGATTAAATCCCCTCATTCTTTAAATGGGGCTAGAAAATGATTTGCTGATTACGCTCCTTATACCCAATGCCAACAGCTTTATATCTTGCAAACTTTGTAGCTTGATTAGACTCCATTTCAGACAATATTTTTTCTGCAACCCTAAATAGATTTTCAATTGCGATTTCTTTTGGAGCCATAATGAAGTTATCAGTTATAAGGTTCCAGAATATTATAGAGGATTCAGTTTTCCAGATAACTCTGATTCCAACGCCGTACCCTAGAATATCGAATCACCCATACAAGCCATTTAATCTATTCCAGACGAATCTAATGCACTTCATTACTTTGAGATAAGGACTGCCTTAAAACAAGTTGTACAGCGTTTAAAGCGGGAATCTAAGCGGTATCCAGGTTTGCAGAATAATATTTGATAAAAAGCATAAGAGTTAATAATGATTTCCCGCTATGCTGTCATTGAAATTGAAACCATTGAATATCGGCAAAGTGCAAATTTGAATTCATTGAGAGATTAATACTGTATATCACTTTATTTGTTTACATCACAAAATCACCTGTTATTTTTAATAATAGCCTTGACCTAACTATAACCTCACAGTTCAGAATAAATATTGACGGTCAAACGTCATTAACTAATCAATACTAATTGGAGATTGTGAACAATGAACAAAGAAAACTGGGTATCTATGTTTCGTGAGGTCGGCTTTGATGATAAAACAATGCTGAAGTGGCATAATCTATTTGAAAAGAAATATCCTGATAAGCATCAATCATTCCTTGAATGGTTGAATATCCCACAAAGAGAAATTGAGAAAATAAGGTCGAAGTAATCATTTAGTAAGTGGAGCAGCTGCTCAATCAGCTGCTCCACTTTTTTAACGAGATAAACAATTAATGTTTACCATTGGTCAGGTCGCAAAAAAATACTCTTTATCAAGAAGTACTCTGATTTACTATGATTCAAAAGGAATACTAAAGCCAAGTGGAAGGAGTGTATCTAATTACAGGCTTTATTCTGAAAACGATCTTAAGTTGGTAGAAAGGATTATACTATTTAGGAGTGCAGGGTTATCAATTGAATCAATTCAGCCCATTCTTGCTAGCAAACATGGGCAAGTGGAAATCGCATTGGAAAATAGGTTATCTAAGATCAACATTGAAATTCAAGAGTTAAGAACTCAACAAAACTTAATTCTACAACTAATTGGCAACGATAGTTTATCGTCTAATGCCAGGGTTATAGATAAAACCACATGGGTTACTGTTTTAGATAAGGCAGGGTTAGATGATAATGGTAAACAAAAATGGCACCAAGAATTTGAAGCTATTGCACCAGAGGCTCATCAGGATTTTTTAGAATCAATTGGAATAGGAAGTGAAGAAATTAATTCAATTCGAAAATGGTCAAGTAAAAATTAGCACCGGCAGTAAAAGCACCACTGCTCTCTGATTTTAGCTGAAGGTAATTTCAGGCATATAAAGGAAACTACATGTCAAATCCTACTATTTTTGATCAATAGGGTCAGACTCGATTGATATTCAAACCATGCTAAAATGCCGTCGATTTCCTGTCTGGGCAATGTAGGAACATTAATATTTCCTAGATCCACATGGCTGACTGGTGCAGATTGATTCTGACATCTTGCTGGAAATATTAGTTGTGCATTAATTATTTATCAAATGGCCAAAGGCAACGATATTAAGACTTAAAAAGTTGTAAAAAATTATTGCTGCCTATTGACGGGGAACTGCTAATGCCTGCCCCTACCAAACCAAAGGTAATTTTCTACGAGTCTCACATATTGCGACAAGAACAAACTAGTTTGATTATTAACCTTTACTAAATAAAATTCTTTTTCATGACTAATTTACAGGCCTCTCTTAACAAGATAATGTACTCATTCTTTTCTAGAAATGTTGTATTTCCAAAATAAACTTTTACCGGTTCTAGTTCGTTAAGGATAATTTTTCCTACAAATTGACTCTCATCATTGGCACACCAGTCAGGAACAACAGCATAACCAAGTCCTGCCTCAACCAGCTTAGTTATCGTGATACTACCAGATGCAGTTGTGTTTGATGTTGGTTCCTCATCGAAATGACCACCAAGAAAATCAATAGCTCTGCTTCTTATCGTTTGTCCAGGCTCATAAGTAATGAATGGTTTAGATGAAAAAAATGATATATCCGGCAGTACTTCAATTCCAGTTACCCATTCTCTGGGGTAAATAAGGCTAAGACTATATTCACCAAGTAAATGTTGCGTTATCGAGGCTTCACCAAAAAAACGTTCACTGATACAAACATCTAAAGATCCTTCCAAAATCATATCCTCAAGAATTGTATCTCTTTCATAAAAAGAGAGTTCAATATCTGGCATGGATAACCTAAATTTCTTCAAAATTTCAGGAAAAAAATGAATAAGTAATGCCTGAGGAATACCCACACGCAATACAGAATGAACATCATGCATAATAACTGAAATTCTTGCGAGAATATTATCCAGTTCAACACCTAGTGAATGGTGTAATGCTTTACCCTGTGGAGAGAGAGAGATAGATCTTGAGCCCTTCTCTGCAAGAACTAACTTGGCCCCATATCTCTGCTCCAGGCGCCTAACCTGATTAGCTACTGACTGATATGAAATACTCAACTCACGAGCAGCTGAAGAGAATGATCCGGTTCGTGCAACCAGATGAAAAGTCTGTAAAAGCGATATGTCTATTTTGGCACTGCTTGAAGGCATGGTCATCTCTTAAAAAAGATATGTGATTTTAATATTCCTGTAAATTTTCCACTCTTATACGTTGTATATTTCCACTAACAGATTTTAATTTTATTATTTCACTAATTGCCTGATCCATTTGTAACTCAAATACACGCTGCGTCAACATTATAATGTTAGCACTCGAATCACCAACCACAGGCTCTGTCTGTAGTATAGCCTCAATTGATATTTTTTTATTGCCCATTATCTCGGAAATTTCAGCCATCACACCTGGTTTGTCTTCTACTTTAAGCCTCAAATAGTATGATGTTTTAACATCGTTCATCGGTAGAATGGGTGTATCATTTATTTGATCTGGTTGAAAAGCCAAATGTGGTACCCGGTTATCAAGATCCGTGGTTAATGACCTTGTTACATCGATAATATCAGCAACAACAGCTGAAGCAGTAGGGTCTGATCCTGCGCCTGCCCCATAATATAATGATTGTCCAAGCATATCGGCCTGAACTAAAACAGCATTCATTACACCATCCACATTTGCTATCAGGCACTTTTCTGGAATGAGTGTTGGGTGAACTCTCATTTCAATCCCTTTTGCAGTCGAACGGGTAAAACCCAAATGTTTTATACGATAACCTAGTCGAGATGCATACATCACATCTTGCTGGGATATTTTACTAATTCCTTCAGTGTAGACTTTCTCAAACTGCAAAGGAATTCCAAAGGCAATAGATGACAATATACAGAGCTTGTGTGCGGCATCTATGCCTTCAACATCAAAGGTAGGGTCTGCTTCTGCATAACCTAACTGCTGTGCCTCCTTTAGAACATCACTGAAGTCACGTCCCTTATCACGCATTTCAGTGAGTATAAAATTACCAGTGCCATTTATGATACCAGCAATCCAGTTAATTTGATTAGCGCTCAACCCTTCCCGAATAGCTTTGATAATTGGAATACCACCAGCTACAGCAGCTTCGAATGCAACTACAACACCTTTAGCCTGTGCAGCAGCAAAAATTTCATTTCCATATCTTGCGATGAGCGCTTTATTAGCAGTAACAACATGCTTTCCATTCTCAATAGCCTGCATAACTAATTCATGGGCCGGTGACTCACCGCCAATCAGCTCTACAACAATATCAACCTCTGTACTATTTACAACAGCCAAGGCATTATCTGTAATATGTGTATGTTCGGTACCTACTTTAGACTCACCACCTAATGTTCGAACGGCAGCATGTGAAACCTTAATTTTACGTCCTGCCCGTCGAGCAATTTCATCTGCATTAAGCTTTAAAACTCTTGCAGTACCACTACCCACTGTACCCAGGCCCAGTATGCCTATACTAACTGGCTTCATTCTTTAATATCTCTGTAAGACAAAAAACTCATCACTACTTTTTTCCTTAATGACTGAAAATCTATATAAAAAAAGATCACTATAGATTTTCAACATTTAATGACGCATAAAAGTGACTTTGTTCCAACATGTCCAGCTCAATTTCATTATGAAGTAAAAGTCCAGTATGCGGAGCGCGACTACTACAGACCATATCAATAACACAACAAACATGAGCAGCTGATATCATAGAAATTGCACTAGTGCTTTTACCCTCTTTATTTTCAGTAGATGGGAAAAAATTAAATTGTGACTTTTCTGATAGACACTGACCTTTACTAACGTTACCACTAGAGTTAACCACTATACCTACAATTACCTGATCTCTATCCATTAACGGAAGTCCATTAAGCAGAAGACTTTCGAATTGCTTATGCCGTTCATCCAGTTTCAGGTCATCCAGTAGAAACTGGATATAATCTAGATGCCCCTCATATCGCAATGTTTTAAAAACGAGCTTCTTAAGTTTTCCCTTATGCAGGTCAACTAATTCATCAATACTTGTTGTAGGAACATTCTCTAAATCGCCAATTACAACTTTATCCACGCCATCATCGAATAACACTTTTTCTACATTGTTATCATGTTTTTCCATTTTA
>Ga0209776_1001019_pt1 | contig 15782 bp, 19 predicted proteins | sample SaaInlLV_10m_DNA_3_FD_184670 | JGI IMG/M metagenome (GOLD analysis project Ga0209776, IMG submission 184670) | Marine microbial communities from expanding oxygen minimum zones in the Saanich Inlet - Saanich Inlet SI073_LV_165m_DNA (SPAdes) (version 2) | ecosystem: Environmental > Aquatic >...
AAGACGATTTTTTTGATCAAATTGGCAAGATGGCAGCTGATCAGCACCTGTCTAAAAGTGCATTAATACGCAAAGCAATTAAAGCTTATCAAAAGCAGATAAAAAATAAAGAAATAATCAAAAAAATACAAGCATCTTCATTAGAGACTAGAGGAATGAATGAGGCTCTGTTTAAGGATTTTTGAGGCAGAGTCTTTTAGATCCTTGGGAAGGTTAATGGATTTAATTAGGGGCGGGATTTATCTAGCCAACCTCAATCCTGGCAAGGGTGCCGAAATTGGTAAAATTCACCCAGTTTTAATTATTCAGTCTGATGTGCTGAACAGTATTAAGCATACAACAGTCAATATTTTGCCATTAACGACACACTTAAAAGATGATACTTTTTTGCGTGTTCGAGTGCAAAAATGCGACCAACTTAATCAGGATTCAGATGTTGTTTGTGATTATATTAGAGCGATTGATATTTGTAAAATTACCTCAGAAATGCTAACTAAGATCAGTCAAAGAAAAATGCAAAGAATTGAAAAAAAGCTTAGCTGGATATTAGGATTTAATGATTAAGCAGCGAGATATCGACACCCTAGAATCGAAAAATTTAATTATATATCAAATTAAACTATTTATAAAATAGAATTAAATGGACGCAATTCTTAGTTATTGCCCGCTCTATATCATTTTTAATAATTAAGTATTGTGCCCTTAATTAAACCTTGCTGAAAAATTTTCAAAAAAAACTTAACGTCAATTGGCGTATAATGTCATTTTGACAAAGTTTATATCGAGGTAAAAAAATGTTAGTACAAATTGACCAACGTGGTTCATTAAATCTACCCGTAAAAATCAGACAACTATTAGGGCTGGAAAAAGGTTCAAATTTTGAACTTGAAGTGGCAGAAGGTGGTGATATTATTCTACACCCTGTTGAAATTCATCGTACAGTGCGTTTATCAAATCAAGGTCTTGAAAAGATATCCGAGGCAAGACAATCTGGCAAGGGTGAATTGCCAGCTTGGATTTTAGATGAGATGAATTAAAGCAGTGTTGCAACTTATTCCAAGTAAAAAATTTATCAAAGATTTAAAAGAATTTGAGAAAAATGCCACGCTACGAAAAAAAATTGCAAAAACACTGTCCATCCTAAAATCTAACCCACGACACCCTGGATTAAATTTAGAAAGAATTATTAACGATAATTCTGCGTGGTCTATCAGAGTAGATAAGAGTTATAGAATCTCAATTGAGCCAATAGATCAAAATGACAAAAAGACAGCGAATTGGCGTGATGGGATATTTTTATTAAGAATTTTAAATCATGATGATTTATACAAATCTCCACATTAAGTGAATTAAGATAACATAAACGTACAAAATATGCTATATTATGTACGTTTTAATATTTATACTTAAATAAGGATTCTAATGAAAACCATGACATCGACCGAAGCAAGACAAAGTTTTAGCGCTATTATCACTAGTGCCGAGATAGAGCCTATCACTATATCTAAAAAAAATAAGGATATAGCTGTAGTGCTATCATCTCAAAGGTATCAAGAATTAACAAAACTTGAGGACATTTTATATGGAAAAGCAGCCCAGCTTGCTATAAAAGAGGGTTTAGCCCCTAAAAGTGAGGTTGAAAAATTACTTAATAGTATTAATTAATGGCAGATTATAGGCTAACCAAACAGGCTGTAAAACAGCTAAAAAAACTTAGTAAATCTGATAAAAGTATGGCACTTCGTATTAAATCAGCCCTGCTTTTATTGGACGAGAGAGAATTAACAGGGGAAGCCTTACAAGGTTATCCTGATTGTTTTAAAGTGCGTGTTGGAAAATTTCGCCTCATACACACAACAATTGACAATATATTAATTGTTGCTATTATTGAAAAAAGAGAAACGGTTTATAAAACATTTCAGCACTTGATGAAAAGTTCTGATTTTTTAAATATTTAATGAAAGAAATTAAAAGGATACAAGTTCTAAGGGCCCCTAAGGCTTTTTTAGTGAATTTTCGTGACTTTCGTGGTAGAAAAAGTAGCATATTCCCATTACTCAAAAGCGAGGGCGCTAGCTATTTAAGACTAGATAAAACTGCCGCCCAAGTGGATAGTCAGCCTCAATTTTCTCTTAGCAGTTCAATTAGATACAAAGAGGGCGGTGATATAACACTATTAACAACAGGTGGTATATTGAGTGATGTCATTCAGGCGGCTGAGTTATTGCAAGAGCAAAATATTAATGCGCGTGTTATTAGTATGCATACTATTAAGCCTATTGATAAAGACAGTATTATTGCCGCAGCAAATGAAACAGGTGGCATTGTTTCAATTGAAGAGCATAATATTGATGGAGGGTTGGGGGGTGCTGTTGCAGAGGTTTGTATGGATAGTGGCGTTATTCCAAAAGTATTTTTGCGCATTGGTCTAGATAATAAGTATTCTTCAATTGTTGGCACTCAGGACTACCTAAAGGAGTATTATGGAATGGATAAAATTACTATTACTAAGAGGGTATTAGATTTATTAGGTACACAAAGTTTATAATATGAAACGTTTTCTTGATATAGTGTTTTCTTTTTTTGGTTTAGTGGCGTTGTCACCTGTGCTAATTATTTTTTCTTATTTAATTTATCGACAAGATAAAGCGTCTCCTTTTTATATTGCGCCAAGAGTTGGAAGAAATAACATTATTTTTAAAATGATAAAGTTACGATCTATGGTGAGGAATGCAGATAAATCTGGCGTTGATTCGACTAGCGCAAGAGACTCTAGAATTACACCACTTGGTTATAAAATTAGAAGGTATAAGTTAGATGAGGCCACTCAATTATGGAATGTATTTATAGGGGATATGAGTTTTGTAGGGCCAAGACCTAATGTCCAAAGAGATGTTGATTTATACACAAAAGATGAGCAAAGGCTGCTAGATGTTCGTCCTGGAATTACAGATTTTTCATCAATTATATTTTCAGATGAAGGAAATATTCTTAAAGATAAAAAAGATCCAGATTTATCATATAATCAACTGATACGGCCATGGAAAAGTCGGTTGGGTCTGATTTATATCGACAACCAGTCGTTTATTTTAGATTTTCAGATTTTATTTTATACGGTGATGGCCTCTGTCTCAAAGCAAAAGTCGATTAAATGGATAGTGAAAAAGTTAACTATGTTAAAAGTTGATCCGATGGTGGTCAAGATATCATCCAGACGCATTAATCTTTATCCGCACCCTCCTCCTGGGTCTAAAGACATTGTTTCAAAAAGATAATATCTATACATGATAAAAAATGACAACAATATTTAGGGTGGTTAAACAATTTTCTATTGTAGTGGTGTATTCGCTATATAAAAAGTAATCTATATTTATGAAGACAATATTAATAACGGGTGGTTCTGGATATATAGGCTCCCACACCTGTATTGAGTTAATAAATGCTGGCTATAAAGTGATAGTAGTTGATAATCTGTGTAACTCCTCAATAGAATCCATAAAGCGTGTTGAGAAGTTATCTGACAGTAATATTTCTTTTCATAAAGTAGATGTTCGTGATAAAGGTGCATTAACTCGAGTATTTAAACAATATTCAATTGATGGAGTGATTCACCTTGCAGGCTTAAAAGCAGTGGGGGAATCAGTAGAGAATCCTATTGAATATTACGATACTAATGTATCTGGCACTTTTGTCTTAGCTGAAGTGATGCGTGAGTTTAGTTGTAAGACTATCGTGTTCAGCTCGTCTGCTACTGTATATGGCGATCCACATACAGTGCCTATTAAAGAAAGTTTTCCATTATCAGCAACGAACCCATACGGCAGGTCAAAGCTGATGGTTGAAGAATTTTTACAAGATGTTTTTGTATCTGACAATACTTGGTGTATTGCATTGCTCAGGTATTTTAATCCTATAGGTGCACACGAGAGTGGACAAATAGGCGAAGATCCAAGTGATATTCCTAATAATTTAATGCCTTATATTTCCAAAGTAGCTATTGGGAAATTAGAAAAGTTAAGTGTATTTGGTGGTGATTACGACACGCCTGATGGCACTGGCGTGCGCGATTATATTCATGTAGTAGATTTAGCAAAAGGACATGTAAAAGCGTTGCAAGCCCTAGAGAATAATTCACAAGTCTTAACGGTTAACCTAGGCACGGGACATGGATATTCTGTACTTGATATGGTTAGAGCTTTTGGAGAAGTTTCTGGTAAAGACATACCTTATCAAATAGTAGAAAGACGCCCTGGTGATGTCGCAATCTGTTACACAGATCCAACCTATGCCCAAGAAAAATTGGGATGGAAGGCAATGTACGGGTTAAAAAAAATGTGTGAGGATACTTGGCGTTGGCAGTCGATGAATCCTGTTGGGTATAAAAAAAACTAATATAATAAATGGGTCATGACAACTTAAGCGACTCTTTTCTAAACATTCCAAGCAAGATATTTATAAAGTTTTGCTTGGAATGTTTAGAAAAGAGTCGCTTAAGTTGTCATGACCCAAATTTTATTTTATTTTTTTAAATTATTTAAACAACACCTTCCCGAACGAATGATTAATTATCGTGATAATTATGAGCATCACTTGATTTTAAGTGTCAGCGATAGTGGTATTGATGAAATGAAAAAATATTTAGACAATCATTGGGCTCATTGTTCTAATAGCAATTTCTTTTCTTGTACATATAAAGAAGGAGTTTCGGCTTTATTGCATCGTTTTGCTGCTGGAGGAGCTGCAGGCAATTATCAGTCGATTCATAGTGATCAGATAGAGTGTATATTGTCCTTGGATATAGCACTCAGACGTAATGATGAAGATTGGGTTGACAGTCTTCCAAAAGACATAAGTGACAACATAATTTATCCACTTTATTATGGTCATTTTTTATGTAATGTTTTTCATAGAAACTATCTTTTAAAAAAAGATGCAGATAAAGCTAAAATCAAATCAAATATGCTTTCTTTGCTTGACGAAAAAAAAGCTAAATATCCCGCTGAGCACAATGTTGGACATATGTATAAAGCTGACAATAGTCTGCAAGATTTTTACGCAAAATTAGATCCGACCAATACATTTAATCCAGGCATTGGAAAGATGGATAAATATAAAACAAATTGCAGTTGCTGTTTGTAGTGCAAAAATTCTTACTTATTGAGCGCATAAATCAGATAATTTTACTATTTAAATAAAAGAACTTGATGCAACTACTAAGTCTTATGGGTTGCAAAGTCTGAGTATATAAATATTGCCATTGAATAAGTTTGATAAAAAATAGTGTTTCAAAGGCGTTATGATTTATCGCCGATACAAAATTATTTATTGCCTCTATAGAGGCGGAGGTTGATTTATGTTAAAGGGCAACTGGGTTGTTTTTGAAGATATTGATAAATTATCAGAACAATTGGCTTATGATGTTTTAGAAATTTCAAAAAACTCAATTAAGTTAAACGGTAGTTTCAAAATAGTTTTGACTGGTGGCAACAGTATAACTAAACTATATAAAATTTTGAGTAACTCCAAGTCTAATTGGAGTAAATGGCATATTTACTTAGGTGACGAGCGTTGTTTACCAGCTAATGATAAAGATAGAAATGATTATATGATTAATCGGGTATGGTTAAACAATAGTCAAATTTTAAAGGAAAATATTCATTTTATTCATGCAGAGCTTGGAGCCCAAGGTGGCGCGCTTCATTATGAAGAAATATTAGATAACATCGGCTATTTTGATATGGTTCTATTAAGTATGGGTGAAGATGGGCATGCCGCATCTTTGTTTCCACAACATTTATACAATAAAAATACAAATGTTGTAGTTGAGTCTAATTCTCCAAAGTATCCAAAAGATAGAATTAGTATTTCTTATTCAAGACTAAACCAATCAAAAAACGTTTTTAAGATAATTAATGGTAGCTCAAAACAGAAAGCTGTAAAATTTTGGTTAGAAGGGAGGGTGTTGCCAATTAATAAAATTTTTGGCCAATTTGAAAAAATATTTATCTGTAAAAATGCACTGTAGTTTCAAAAAAGCATATAAAATTCTTTCTGTTAAAATAGCCAAACGTAATTGTTAAATCAACATAAGCGTGCGGTAGCTATGAAAACAATTAGATTTAAAGCTAAATTCTAGTAACATAAAGTGTTTATTATGCATAACTCATCATTAAAAAAACTCTGGCATCACCTGACTAATCGCCGTCAAAAGCAGTATCGGCTATTATTAGTTTTGATGATTGTTGCGTCACTATCAGAAGTCGTGAGTGTGGGCGCAGTATTGCCATTTCTAGGGGTGCTAACCGCACCAGAGCAGGTTTATCAGCATCCACTTATGCAGCCACTGATTCAAATTCTAGAGTTAGAAGTCCCTAATCAACTTGTATTGCCATTAACTATAATTTTTATAATTGCAGCACTGTTAGCAGGCTCTATACGTCTTGCCTTACTCTACGTAATGACTAGAGTCTCGTATGCGACAGGTGCAGATCTTAGTGTTAAAATTTATAATCTTACTCTTTACCAAGAATACGCAGTTCACATATCACGTAATAGTAGCGAGGTAATTAATGGTATTATCTCAAAAACCAGTACAGTGATAGGCTCGGTGATTTTACCTATCATGAATCTTATCAGCTCAACTATTCTTATTGTAAGCATCATGGGGGCGCTATTTGTAATTGACACTATTGTAGCGCTATCAGCATTTATTGGTTTTGGCTTATTGTATTTGGGAATTATTCGCTATACTGGGGCGCAACTTAAAGAGAATAGTAAGATTATTGCTGATAAATCTACTCAGATGATTAAATCACTACAAGAGGGGTTGAGCGGAATTCGTGATGTACTCATAGATGGTAGTCAACAGTTTTACTGTCAGCTTTATCGTAGCGCTGATCTACCATTGCGCCGTGCATCGGGAAACAATCAATTTATTAGTGGAGGTCCTCGATATATTTTAGAGGCAGTCGGTATGGCCTTAATTGCTATACTTGCCTATGTAATGATGCAGCAAGAAGGTGGTGTGACAACAGTAGTCCCTATACTGGGAGCATTGGCACTTGGCGCCCAGAGATTGCTCCCGGCATTGCAGCAGGTTTATGGCTCATATAGCACGATAAGAGGAGTGGAGGTTTCTCTTAAAGATGCATTGGATCTGCTAAATCAACCGCTACCAGAATATGCAGATCAACCATCACCCACCCCAATTCCATTTGAGAGAGAAATTAAACTAAAAAACCTTAGTTTTGGTTATACAAAAGACACCTCTTTGGTGTTGAAAAATATTAATCTCTGTATTGCCAAAGGGGAAAGGATTGGTTTTATGGGGGTCACTGGAAGTGGAAAAAGTACATTACTAGATATTGTTATGGGGCTGCTCCAGCCAACTGATGGCAAATTGACTATTGATCAAAAGCCAATAAATAGTCAAAATCGAAGAGCGTGGCAGGCGCATATTGCTCATGTTCCACAAAATGTTTATCTTTCAGATAGTACTATAGAAGAGAATATTGCCTTTGGAGTTTCTAAAGAGAAGATTGATCGTCAGCGAGTAGAAAAAGCAGCTAAACAGGCCCAAATTGGGGAGTTAATTGAGGAATGGAAAGATGGCTACCAAACACTTGTTGGTGAACGAGGAATCCGACTCTCTGGTGGACAACGCCAGAGAATTGGTATTGCTAGAGCATTATATAAAAAAGCCGATGTACTAATATTTGATGAAGCTACCAGTGCCTTGGATAATGAAACTGAGCAGGCAGTAATGGAAGCAATTAAAGGGTTGGGAGAAAAGTTAACTATCTTAATTATTGCACATAGATTAACGACACTAAAGGGGTGTGATAGAGTGGTAAAATTAAATAAAGATCACTCTCTTCATGTAGGATCATATCAAGATATGATAGGAACATTTAGTCATTAATAGAATGATTAAAAACTATGATTTAATAGTTCTCGGTGCAGGAATAACAGGTCTTTCAGTTGCTCGTCAAAAGTTATTAGATGAGCCATATTGTAAGATATTAATAATAGAAAAAGAATGCAAAATTGGGATGCATGGAAGTGGGAGGAATTCAGGCGTTCTCCATTCTGGAATATACTACCCATCAAGTACATTAAAGGCTAGATTTTGTGCCGAAGGTTCCAAATTAATGTCTCAATATTGTGAAGATCATAATCTACCAATTTTAAGATGCGGGAAAATTATTCTACCTACTAATGTTGCGGATGAGAGTCAAATTGACTTGTTGCATGATAGAGGTCTGGCGAATGGAGCCTCGGTTGAAATTATTTCACAAAAAGAAATAAGAGAAATAGAGCCTGAAGCTAACACAATAGTTCAAAAAGCACTTTACTCCCCTAACACATCGGTTGTTGACCCTCACAAGGTTCTTGAAAAGATTCAATTTGAGTTGATTAATTCTGGTGTTACAATTCTTTTCAATGAAAAATTGATGTCAGCAATCCCTGACAAGAGTAAGATTAAAACTAACAAAGGTCATAGTTTTGAATATGGACATCTTATTAATTGCACTGGTCAGCATTCCGATGTTGTATCAAAGATTTTTGGTGTAGGAAGAAAATATACTTTACTTCCGTTTAAAGGCTTCTATTATGGACTGCATAAAGACTCTAACATTCGACTTAATGGATTAATATATCCAGTGCCAGACTTGAACATTCCCTTTCTTGGAGTGCATTCGGTCAAATTAGTCAATGGTAGCGTATATTTTGGTCCTACTGCTATTCCAGCATTTGGAAGAGAGCACTATGAGGGCTTTGAAGGGATTAACGTTAAAGATGCGTCTTCTATTACGTATCATTTACTGAGGCAATATATAAGTAATAAAAAAGGATTTAGAGCATACACTCACCAAGAGGCTTCCAGATTTCTTAAAAGTGAATTCTTAAAGAGTATGCAAAATCTTATACCAAATCTTTCAAGTAATGATCTTGTAACAAGCCAGAAGGTGGGAATTCGTGCTCAATTATTAGACAAGGGTCGTAATGAGTTAGTTATGGACTTTTTGGTAGAAAAAATGGATAATACAACGCATGTGTTAAATGCAGTTTCACCCGCATTCACGAGTGCATTCTCATTTGCGAAATATATTTTAAATAAATAAGGAGTTAATTTTGGAACATGTATTAGTGACTGGTGGTGCCGGTTATGTAGGGTCTGGCCTATTGAGAGAATTGTTATCTGAAAATTACAGAGTAACTTGTGTTGATAATTTAATGTTTGGAGGGGAATCTCTGCTAGATATTTGGCATAATAAAAATTTTAATTTTATCAAGTGTGATGTTAATGATTACGGTTCGTTTAATAGCATCCTTGTTGGCAATAAATTCGATGCCGTTATCCACTTAGCTGCAATTGTGGGTGATCCAGCGTGCAGAATGCATTCAGAGCTTGCAAAGAAGACTAATTGGAATTCGACAAAATGGTTGCTAGATAAGTGTGTAGAGCTAGATATTCCTAAGTTTGTCTTTGCCTCAACATGTAGTAATTACGGAAAAATGGACGATCCATCATCTTACGTTGACGAAGAGTCTACTCTCGCCCCAGTTTCCCTTTATGCTGAGCTAAAGGTTAAGTTTGAAAATTATATGTTGAGTGAGATGGAGAAAGTTACAGAATTTTCACCAACTTCTTTGAGATTCTCTACTGTATATGGTCTTTCCCCAAGAATGAGGTTTGATTTGACTGTTAATGAATTCACTAAAGATTTAGCCTTAGGTAGAGAGCTTATTATTTTTGGTGAAAAATTTTGGAGACCATATTGTCATGTAAAGGATTTTTCTAATGCGTTTATTACTGTGTTACGATCTCCAACAAACAAGGTGGCATATAACGTATTTAATGTTGGAGACACATCAGAAAACTATACTAAACAAATGTTAGTGGAGGAGATACAAAAGGCTATACCTGAAGCTAATATTAAATATGTTGATAAAAATGAAGACCCAAGAGACTATAGGGTGAATAGCGATAAAATTAAACGAGAATTAGGCTTTGAAATTACCATGCGGGTTCCCGATGGTATTGAGGAGGTTAAGCGCATAGTTCAAGAGGGTATTATTCAGGATCCTGAAGATCAAAAATATTACAATATCCCGCATGAGCGCCAAGATTAGCACTCAATATACGCCTGTAGTTGATTTTATCAGGTCTGTATACAAAACAGATTCATTCATACCTCTACATGAACCTAGATTCTCAGGTAATGAAAAAAAATATTTAAATGAATGTATAGACTCTACATTTGTATCTTCTGTTGGAAAATTTGTTGATGAGTTTGAAAATAAGATAGCAAGTTATACCGGAGCTAAATACGCTATTGCGACGAGTAATGGAACTTCTGCATTGCATATCTCGTTATTAATTTCAGGGGTTGAAAGTGGAGATGAAGTTATTACACAACCACTCACCTTTGTTGCTACTTGTAATGCAATTAGTTATTGCAATGCATCCCCTGTTTTTATTGATGTTGATAAAGACACAATGGGAATGTCACCAATAGCGCTGGAGAGTTTTCTAAAGGCAAATACTACAGTTAAGAATCAACAATGTGTAAATAAATCTACTGGAAGTATTATTAAGGCATGCATTCCAATGCACACATTCGGACACCCTTGTCGTATTGAAGAAATCCAGAAGATTTGTAAAGAATGGCATATAATTTTAGTTGAGGATTCTGCCGAGTCGTTAGGTAGTTTCTACAATAATCAACACACGGGGACTTTCGGAGAGCTTGGCGTTATAAGTTTTAATGGAAATAAGGTAATAACATCAGGTGGTGGTGGCTGTATTCTGACTAATAATGAAGATTTGGCCAAGAAAGCAAAACATATTACTACGACAGCTAAAGAGCCACACAAGTGGGAGTACACACACGATATGGTTGGATACAATTATCGCATGCCCAACTTAAATGCAGCGTTAATAGTGGCACAATTAGAACAACTAGATGGTTTTTTGAAAAGCAAAAGGTCTTTAGCAAAATTTTATAAGGAATTTTTTCAAAATGGTGATATTCATTTTGTAACAGATCCAGAAAATGCTAAATCAAATTACTGGTTGAATTCGATTATTCTTAAGAGCAAAGATCAGAGGAGCTTATTCTTAGACGAGACAAATTCGCAAGGTATTATGACACGTCCGATCTGGATATTAATGAATAAATTACCAATGTTTAAAGAAGCTCAATGCGGGGATTTAACGAATGCAGAGTGGCTAGAAGAGCGTGTTGTTAACCTACCTAGTAGTGTAATATTATGAAGGATATTGTTTTAATTGGTGGCGGTGGACATTGTAAAGCTGTTATTGATGTTATAGAGCAGGAAGGTCGATTTAATATTATTGGAATAATAGACAAACCAGAACTACTTGGAAAAAATGTACTCGGTTATCCAATTATAGGTAATGATTCAGAGTTGAATAATTTAGTTAAACGATGTAAAAACGTGCTAATAACGATTGGACAAATAAGAAACTCGTTACCAAGAATTAATTTATTTGATACAGTTCTAAAATTAGGATTCACTCTGCCAAGTGTTATTTCACCAAGAGCCTATGTTTCAAAGTATGCTAGTATTGGAAAGGGCTCTGTAATTATGCACGATGTGGTTGTGAATGCCGGTGCAAAAATTGGAGATAATTGTATCATTAACACAAAGTCAATAGTAGAACATGGTAGCAACATTGGAAATCATTGCCATATTTCTACCAACGCAGTTATTAATGGAGATGTTGTTGTAGGTAATGGTAGTTTTATTGGTAGTGGAGCTGTTACTAAAGAAGGTATTAGGATTAATGATAATTTTTTTGCAAAGGCTGGGAGTGTTGTGAAATGAGTGTTTTTATTATTGCCGAAGCCGGGGTTAATCATAATGGCTCAATAAAATTAGCAAAAGAACTGATTGATGTGGCTGTTGAGTCTGGCGCTGATGCAGTTAAGTTTCAAACATTTAAAGCTGAAAATTTGGTATCTAAAACTGCTGAAAAAGCTGATTATCAAAAAAAAACCACTGACACGTCAGAGTCACAATTTGATATGATCAAAAAGCTTGAACTTGATATAAGCACCCATAAAGAGTTACTTACTTACTGTCAAGAAAAAGGCATTATGTTTCTATCTACACCATTTGATCATGATAGTATTAATCTCTTGACTGATTTAGGATTGCAAATATTCAAAATACCTAGCGGTGAAATCACTAACTTGCCCTATTTAAGACATATTGGCTCATTAGGCAAGAAGGTAGTGCTATCAACAGGAATGTCAACATTGCAAGAGGTTGAGAATGCTTTAACTATTTTGACAGGAACTGGAACGAAGAAAGAAAATATAACAATCCTTCATGCTAATACGATGTACCCGACTCCGATGGAAGATGTAAATCTCAAAGCTATGTTAACAATACAAAAAGAACTTGATATAGCTGTGGGTTATAGTGACCACACGATAGGGATTGAAGTAGATATAGCTGCTGTCGCAATGGGTGCTAGTATTATTGAAAAGCATTTTACTCTAGATAAAACTATGGATGGACCTGATCATAAGTCGTCATTGGAACCAGAAGAATTAAAAAGTATGGTGGTGGCCATTCGAAATATTGAAAAAGCATTAGGCGTTTATGAGAAAAAACCATCACCTAGTGAAAGTGTTAATATGAAAGTTGCTAGAAAGTCTATTGTTGCCAGTCAAAACATTAGAAAAGGCGAAGGGTTGACCGAAAATAATATTACGGTTAAAAGACCAGGAAGTGGCATTAGCCCAATGAAATGGGATGATATTATTGGAACTGTTGCGACCAAAGATTACAAAATAGATAATTTGATATAATTATCAGCTGTAAAAAAATAGAAAATTTTTAAAATAACCTGTTTTTATAGTAAAAATTGATTAAAAATAACCTGAGATGCTTTAAAAGTCATAGTTTTTATTAAAATAGTGCATAAAAAATAGTTATTCAGGCGACTTTACAAGCTTAAAGTGTAATCATGGGAAGTATTTTGTATTTTTTAAGAATTGAGGGAAGTAGTTAAAAGAAATGAGAAAAATTTGTGTTGTTACTGGTACAAGGGCTGAATATGGTTTACTTTACTGGCTAATGAAAGAAATTGGTGTCGATAAAGATTTAAAGTTACAAATTATTGCCACTGGTATGCATTTATCTGAAGAGTTTGGTAGTACTTATCAACAGATTGAAAAAGATGGCTTTACTATTGATAAAAAAGTAGATATTTCACTTGTATCTGATACTGAGCTGTCAATTAGTAAATCTATGGGTTTGGGAATGATTGGATTCGCAGATGCGTTTAATGTGCTACAACCTGATTTAATAGTAGTTTTAGGTGATCGTTTTGAGATTTTCTCAGCAGTAAGTGTAGCAATGATTGCAAAAATCCCTGTTGCACATATTCACGGTGGGGAAATCACAGAGGGTGCATTTGATGAATCTATTAGACATTCAATAACTAAAATGAGTCACCTGCATTTTACTGCTACAGAAGAGTATAAAAATAGGGTAATTCAGTTGGGCGAGCAGCCAAGTAGAGTGTTTAATGTTGGAGGACTAGGGGTTGATAACATTAATAAACTAAAACTATTATCTAGAGTTGAGTTTGAAAAGGCTATTAACTTTAGTCTTGGAGAAAACAATATACTGGTTACTTTTCATCCCGTAACGCTTGAAAAATCTACAGCAGGGATACAATTTAAAGAATTATTAAATTCTCTTGACGGGCTAAAAAATACAAAAATAATCTTCACAAAAGCCAATAGTGACACTGATGGAAAAATTATAAATAGCATGATAGATGACTATGTCGCTAAACATAGTAACGCTATTTCCTTTACATCAATGGGGCAGTTGAATTATCTTAGTGCTTTGCAGTTTATAGATGCTGTTGTGGGCAATAGCTCAAGCGGATTACTTGAAGCCCCAAGCTTTAAAATTGGAACTATTGATATAGGTGATAGACAAAAGGGGCGTATTAAGGCGGCTAGTGTAATTAGTTGCCTACCAAATAAAAATAGCATTAGTAATACTTTTAAAGAATTATATTCTAAGCAGTTTCAAAGCGTTGTAGGCAAAGTTGAAAACCCTTATGGAAAAGGTGGGGCAAGCAAGAAAATCATAAGCATAATAAGAGATATTAACTTAAAGGGAATTTTAAAAAAACCTTTTTATGATTTAATGAGTGTTAGTAAATGAAAGTTGTGCTAATTGGCTCCGTAGAATTTTCATTAAGGGCGTTAGAAAAACTAATAGCTATTGATGTGGACTTAGTCGGGGTCTGTACAAAAAAATCTTCAACTTTTAATAGTGATTTTTTTGACTTAAAGCCATTATGCGATATTAATGAAGTGCCTTGTTTGTATGTAGACAATATAAATTCGACTAAGAATGTTGAGTGGATAAAAAACCTAAACCCAGATGTTATATTTTGCTTTGGCTGGTCATCATTAATCAAGAAAGATATTTTGGCTGTCGCTCCAATGGGGGTTATTGGATATCATCCCGCGAAATTACCAAAAAATAGGGGCAGGCACCCTTTAATATGGGCGCTTGCTTTAGGTCTAAAAGAGAGTGCGTCAACTTTTTTCTTTATGGATGAGGATGCAGATACTGGCGATATATTATCTCAAGTAGATTTCGAAATTAGTTATCAAGATGATGCGCATAATCTTTATGATAAAGTGGTTGAAATAGCATTAATCCAAATAGAGGAGTTTATTCCGGCATTAGAAAAAGATACCTACATAAGAATTAAACAAAATGAGAAAGAATCTAATAGCTGGAGAAAGCGCAACGAATTAGATGGAGAGATTGACTTTCGTATGAATAGTCGCTCAATATATAACTTAACTAGGGCTTTAACAAGGCCATATGTTGGGGCTCATATAAAATTTAATGAGATAAATTATTCAGTGTGGAAAGTTAAAGAAAGTAATGATTTTCAAGAAAATATTGAGCCAGGAAAGGTGTTGAGAGTGTTTGATAAGATTTTTGTTGTAAAGTCATATGATGGAGCGATAGAAATTATCGAGCATAATTTTAAAGAGATGCCGAAAGTTGGAGAGTACTTATGAACAAAATCTTGGTGATTGCAGTACATCCAGATGATGAGACGCTTGGTTGTGGCGGTACTTTGTTAAAGTACAAGGCTAATGGTGATGAAATTCATTGGCTGATTGCTACTGACATAAAAGAATCAGAAGGTTATGGCATTTCAACAATCAGAAAAAGAAATAAAGAAATAACAAAGATTGATGAACTGTATGGATTTACTTCGGTCAATAAATTAGACTTGTCAACTACAAAAGTAGATACATATAGTATGAGTGTATTAGTCTCAAAATTTTCATCTGTTATTGATAGAATAAAGCCAGATATTATCTACTTACCTTTTAAGAGTGATGTTCATAGTGATCATAAGTATATATTTGATGCAGCATATAGCTGTACAAAGGTTTTTCGCCATCCTTTTATTAAGAAAATTTATATGATGGAAACTTTAAGCGAGACAGAGTTCTCTTTAAGCACTAAAGAGGATAGCTTTGTGCCAAATGTGTTTGTAGACATCAGTGAATTTATGGATAAAAAAATTAAACTAATGAATATTTACGAAAGTGAAATTGGCAAGCATCCATTTCCCAGAAGTGAGAGAAATATTAGAGCATTAGCCACTTATAGAGGCGCAACATCTGGATGTAATTATGCAGAGAGTTTTATGTTACTTAAAGAAATTATATGATTAATATTTTAAAAAT
>Ga0209776_1001031_pt1 | contig 15584 bp, 13 predicted proteins | sample SaaInlLV_10m_DNA_3_FD_184670 | JGI IMG/M metagenome (GOLD analysis project Ga0209776, IMG submission 184670) | Marine microbial communities from expanding oxygen minimum zones in the Saanich Inlet - Saanich Inlet SI073_LV_165m_DNA (SPAdes) (version 2) | ecosystem: Environmental > Aquatic >...
AGTGCAGCAGCAGTGATGATTTTTTTCATGATGTAAATCTCCAAAAAGTTAAAAATTAAATAAGTTAAATTCGATGAGGCGAACTATATTAGTATTTTCTAATATAGTCAAGTTTTATTTGCTCTATAAAATTTTTATATACTGGTGAAATACAACCATTTAAAGGTAAGCTATTGATTTTTCGAGGAAAGTTAAACCAAATAAATTTTAAAGTTTTATTTATCTATCAGATAAGCATTCTTACCTTCAATTAATAGTGACAATCAGCCATAAAATTTATTAATAAATTTAGTTACTACTAGTTAGCAGCTCTTTAACCTGAGACTTACTAAGATACCGCCAGGGTCGTGGAATTAACCCCGGTACTTTATCCATATAGCGACGATATATATCACCGTGATACTGAATAAGTTTGCGCTCTTCCAGACGAGAGCCAAACACAAAATAAAGCGTTAGCATGATAGCACTGGTCAGCATCACAGGATCCAGCTCTCGGCACCAGATCAAAATAATGCCCATGCTGTACCAGGGGTGGCGTACAAAACGATGGAATTCTCCGATTTTAAACTGCTCCTGATCTTCCACCTGATTATTACGTTCAGTCCACTGACGAGTCCCCATAAACTCCGCCATGTCGTAGTACTTCAGTGAAAAATAAAAAGCGATAATAGTCACCGCACTTATAAAACTGGTCACCCAGAATAAGACTGGAGTCCAGTGCCACAAAGGTTCACTAGCCCAGCGAAAACTCAACCACAAAATAGGGGCAATTAACACAGTTGAAAAAATGTTGAACGTCAATCGGTAAGCTGGCATCAGGTGGTTATAATGCTTTGCTACTCTACGTTTCAGGCCAATTGAGGCAGTCACGGAGTGAATCAGGAAAAATCCAGTCCATGACAAGCTAATAATTAATATGTGGAAATAATTGATTGTACTATCCATAACGTCATAAATTTACGATAATGATCATTAATTGAATACTACCTTTATTTCCCACTCTAAGCAGTACACAAAATCCATTTTAAATGAAACTTATACTAGCTCCGATGGAGGGGCTTCTCGATACTTATTTGCGTGAAATCATCACCTGCGTCGGTGGTTATGACTGGTGTGTCAGTGAATTTATTCGAGTAACTACAATGGTATTGCCCGTTAAAGTGTTTTATCGTTCAGTGCCAGAACTGCTCAATGCAGGGGTTACCCAGGCTGGGACTCCGGTCTATATTCAACTGATGGGCAACGATCCGTCTGTTATTGCCGACAATGCAGCCCAGGCCATATCACTGGGCGCACCAGGCATAGACCTGAATTTTGGCTGTCCATCGCCTACAGTCAATGGTAAAGGCGCGGGAGCTATCTTGCTCAACGAACCGGAAAGAGTTCACCAAATAGTACAGGCTACTCGTCAAACTGTGCCGGTTGAAACTCCTTTTATGGCTAAAGTTCGCCTCGGGTTTGACCATACCGATAATATAATTGAAATAGCACAAGGCATTGAGGCGGCCGGAGCCGATATGATCACAGTGCATGCCCGAACCAGTGTCGATAAATATAAAGCGCCAGCCCGCTGGGAGTGGCTCGCCCGAATTAGAGAAAGCATAAATATCCCAGTCATCGCCAATGGAGACATATCCGATATTAACTCTTTCTCTGAATGTAAATCAGTAAGTGGATGCGATAACTTCATGATAGGTCGAGCATCTGTGCGTCACCCGTTTCTTGCACGTCAGATTCGTCAATCTACTCAGCAACAAACTATACAAAAGATCAAATGGACTGAACAACAGGAATTGTTGTTACAGTTTTCAATATTAATGAGAAAATCAGACAACGATATTGGCTCAGCTTCACGTGTTAAGAAATGGTTAAATATTCTCACCAAAGGCTCACCTGAAAATCAACTGGAAGCGAAGTTATTATTTGAGAAAATAAGAACCGTGACGAAGCTGGAGCAGATTATTCAACTACTCAAAATAACTGATGAGAAGTGACTCATTTTTAATCTGATACATGCGCTCAAAAATTAGAACCGGTCAGATAATTAGTAAGAAACGTCTATGAAGAGGTTGTTCAAAACAGAGATGAAAATGTCTCGTGACGACCCAAGATATGTAAAAACTATTCCCAAAAAATAATCTGACATTGTTTGCGGTGAACTTACAATATCTGTGAGAGTACACTGCCAATTAGCACTCATCATTTATATAGTAATTTCTAGCCCGGTTTCCTTGCCCGGGCAAATGCATCCGCCATGGAACCATTTTGTGGAGCTCTAACCGTGTTCACTGGTTTTACCGTCTGTTTACGTTTCGGTTGATGGCTTTTACTGGCAGAGTCAGACTGCCTTTGCTGAGATCTCACATCATCGTTCAGACGCATACTCAGTGCTATTCTTTTACGTTTAGGATCTATTTCCATAACCTTCACTTTGACTATATCTCCGGCCTTAACCACCTCGTGAGGATCTTTTACAAACTTGTCGGCTAAAGCAGAAATATGAACAAGCCCATCCTGATGAACACCCACATCCACAAAAGCTCCAAAGTTAGTTACATTGGTCACTACGCCTTCCAGTTTCATGCCTTCTATTAAGTCAGAAATTTTTTCTACACCTTCCTTAAATGTAGCTGTTTTAAAAGCTGGACGCGGATCTCGCCCCGGTTTATCCAGTTCAGCAATAATATCGGTAACCGTCGGTAAACCAAACTGTTCATCGGTATAATCGGTTGCACTGAGAGATTTAAGTAACTGGCTATTACCGATCAAACTACCGATATCGATGTTATTTTTACTGATTATTTTTTGTACAACACTGTAACTTTCAGGATGTACAGCAGAATTATCCAGAGGATTCATAGCATTATGAATCCTGAGAAACCCGGCGGCCTGTTCAAAACTTTTATCGCCCAGTCGAGCGACTTTCTTTAGCGTTTTACGTTGCTTGAACGGTCCATTTTGATTGCGAAACTCAACTATATTATGCGCAATAGTCTGGTTCAGACCAGCAACTTGAGACAGCAATGCACTCGATGCGGTATTGATTTCGACGCCTACTGCATTTACGCAATCTTCAACAACGGCATCTAAATTTCTAGCCAGCTGAAACTGGTTTACATCATGCTGATACTGCCCTACTCCAATCGATTTAGGTTCAATTTTAACCAGCTCTGCAAGAGGATCCTGTAATCTTCGGGCAATTGACACTGCACCACGGATAGTGACATCGAGATCAGGAAATTCTTTGGCAGCCAGTTCTGATGCCGAATAAACCGAAGCCCCCGCCTCGCTTACCATCACTTTCTGTAGTTTAAGTTCTGGATGTCGACTGATCAGGTCTGCACACAGCTTTTCAGTTTCACGCGAAGCCGTACCATTACCTATCGCCAGTAAATCTACGTTGTATTTAGCGGCCAGCTTTGCGAGCACGGAAATAGACAGATCCCACTGATTTTTAGGGGCATGAGGAAAGATGGCTGTCGAATCAATGTATTGACCGGTATTATCGATAACCGCAATTTTCACTCCGGTGCGTAATCCTGGATCCAGTCCCAATGTTGCTCTCTGCCCGGCAGGTGCTGCCAGTAACAGATCTTTCATATTTCGCCCAAAAACATCAATAGCAGCTTCTTCAGCACGTTCATGCAGTGCACTAAAAAGCTCAAGTTCAAGACGCATTTTAAGTTTAACACTCCAGGTCCAGCGTACGACTTCAGCTAACCAATCATCAGCTGCACGATGTTTATTGCTGATACCGCAGTGTCTGGCTATGATATTTTCAGAAGGATGAGTTATTTTTTTATCATGATCAACATCTATATTCAGATGCAAAATACCCTCTTTACGTCCACGGAACATAGCTAGAGCCCTGTGTGATGGAATTTTGGACAGCTTGTCCTGGTGCTCAAAATAGTCTTTGAACTTTACCCCTTCATCCTCCTTACCCGTTGCCACAGAAGCATAGAGCAAAGCATTTTCACTTAGAAAACTACGTAACTCAGCAACCAGATCAGCTTTTTCAGTAAAGCGTTCCATCAGAATAAAACGTGCGCCTTCCAGCACCTCTTTAACATCTGAAAATTTTTCTTTGAATTCATCATCAGTACAGATGTATTTTGCGGCTTCCAGTTCAGGGTTTAAATCTGGATTTTCCAGTAAAGCATCTGCAAGAGGCTGAATTCCTGCTTCAATCGCCATTTGACCTTTTGTTCTACGCTTCTTTTTAAATGGCAGGTAAAGATCTTCCAGCCTCACTTTGGTTTCGGCTTCATTAATTTCCAGAGACAGCTCTGCCGTCAGTTTTCCCTGCTCATCAATGGCTTTCAGAATGGCTAATCGACGATCATCCATCTCACGTAGATAACCTAGCCGATCCTCCAGTTGGCGTAACTGGGTATCATCCAGACCATTTGTCACTTCTTTACGATAGCGAGATATAAAAGGCACAGTAGCCCCATCATCCAGTAGGCCGACAGCAGCAGTTACCTGTTTTTCGTTTACATTTAGTTCATTAGCAATTCGAAGAGCAATTGAAAGCATATTTTCATTTGGTGGGTAAATTGAGCTGCATATTATGGCGAAAAATCTATTTTTATAACAGTCTTGTAATGATTGAGCTTTTATGAATTAAACGATTGTTAATATTGATATAAAAACTCCATTGTTTTACTAACATCCCTTTAGAGTATAACTATACTAATGACTAAACGAATAAATAAGGATCAACACACCATGGAAAAAATAACCGATATTCACCAGAAAACCCTGGCTATTAATCTTGATAATAGTAAATACGGCACTATAGCTGAAATAGGTGCAGGTCAGGAAACCGCTCGCTGGTTTTTTAGAGTCGGGGGTGCGGCAGGTACAATAGCCAAAGCCATTTCTGCATACGATATGAAATTTAGTGATTCTATCTATGGTGAATCAGCAAGATACGTAAGCCGTCAGCGTCTCGATTCGATGCTAAACCATGAATATAATCTCATCATTGAACGGCTGGATAACAGCAGGGGTGCTAACACAACGTTTTTTGCATTTGCCAATACCGTCGCATCACGTAGTTATTCAAGGCGCGAAGATGGTTCTGGGTGGCTGGGCGTTAAGTTTCAGACTTCACCTGGTAGCGAACCCTCTCAGATTGATTTACACGTTCACCTGAAAAGTAAAAAAAGTGTCCAGGATCAGGAAACACTAGGCATCCTCGGCGTTAACCTTATTTATGCCGCAGTAGAATTCCATCAGGATGCTGAATACCTGCTCAAATCACTGATGGATAATTTATCCTCTAAGTTATTAGAAGTTGATATGATCGACTTTTCCGGATCCGCCTTTAATAAAGTCGATAATCGTTTAATGGCATTAAGACTGGTAGAGCTAGGCATGACACGTGGCGCCATGTTTAATGCTAAAGGTGACATAGTACATCCTGCCGACTTACTGTATAAAAAAGCAGTATTGATCCAGCGCAGTCGTTTTAATCCCCCCACTCTGCTCAACATGGATATGCTTGACTGTGCCCAGGATGTTTTCTTAGCTGATAACAAGTTGGCTGATAAAGAGCTGACGGTCATTTCAGAGATGACTCTGCACAATCTAAAAGATGGAGAAGATATTAATGTTCAGGATTTTTTACAACGCGCCGACATACTGTGTGCATTAGGTAAAAATGTTTTAATTTCCAACATGGGTGAGTACTACAAACTGGCAGATTATCTCTTCAGGTATACTCAGAAACCAATGGCTGTGGTACTGGGCATTCCGACATTAATAGATATTTTCAATGAAAAATACTATGAAAAGCTTCCCGGGGGCATACTTGAATCCTTTGGACGTCTGTTCAAATACAAATTACGTCTGTATGTCTCACCCAGTATCAATGTTGATGGAAACCTGACGACTGCAGAAACATTCAAACCTGCATCTCATTTGAAAAACTTATATCGCTACCTGTTTGAAAACCAGTTTATCTCTCCACTAAATACCATCAACCACAATTACCTGTGCATTCAGTCTCCCGAAGTACTGGAAGAAATTAAAAATGGGCATCTGGAGTGGGAAAGTAAAGTGCCAGAGAAAGTTAAGGAAGTTATTCACCAACATAAACTATTCAATGTGAAAGCTTAGCCTCAACAACAGTGATACCTTTTTTTTAACTATTCAGCCTAATTAAAAATCAAAAAATGATCACAAGAAGGCACAAAGGTCACGAAGAAAAGAAATACACAATTATTAAAATCTACAATTTCGATCATTAGTAATAATTTCGAACATATTTCATTAATACCTAATAATTTTCCTTCGTGACCTTCGTGCCTTCGTGCCTTCGTGCCTTCGTGGTGAAAAATTTTTAAAGTGTCAGAATATTTAAACTTGCTGAGTTACCAGTTTTTATAAGGCCCCATAAAAAAAGTAAAACCTTTTTGACCTAACTTTTCAGTAAGTACTTGATTTCACCTTTTATCAGCAGTATTTTTCCTTTGCACGGTATAAAAATACTTTAAGGAGAAATCATGAAAAATTTAATATTTTGTTTTGACGGAACATCCAACGACCCATCCGATTCCACCGAAGAAAAAACCAGCACTGGAGGAATCAAAGACAGTAGCATCAGTAACGTATTAAAAATGCATTTATTATTTGGTGGTGACCTGCATGATGGAAATGCTCATGGTCTTCCCCAACTTAGTCTTTATTATTCGGGTGTTGGCACCTATGGCAGTAAAATAAAGCAGCTATTCAATGCCGGACTTTCTTTAAAAGATCCCGGCCGAATCATAAACGATGCAACAGAAGATTTATTAAAGCACTATGAAGCTGGAGATAAGATCTTTATTTTTGGTTTTAGTCGTGGAGCGGCAATAGCCAGAAAGTTTGCATCAATATTAAAAAATGAAATTTCAGAAAAATATAAAATACGATTTTTAGGCTTATTCGATACCGTTGCCTCTATCGGTATGCCGGACTTAAACACTGATGAAAAAGCATCATCGGATGTTCAGTTTGAAAATCGAACCGTATCAGGAAATGTCAAAGAAGCCCTGCATCTTTGTTCAATCGACGACAAACGCAAAGCTTTTCAACCCACTTTAATGAACACAGAAAGTCGCATAACTGAAATCTGGTTTTCTGGAGCACATTCCGATGTCGGCGGTAGTTACCACCGTGATGGTTTATCTGACAATACCTTAAGGTTCATGCTGGATGAACTGGAACGACGTAAGTTGGGGATCTCCACAGTTGCTGCCAGTGAAATCAAATATAAACAAATTAATGCGGCAACAAAAGGAGTTGAGATAGAATTTGACGACATTGTTATCGAACCCAATGTGTTTGGTAAAAACCATCAGCAATCTCGAGGCTGGTATTTAAAATGGACCCTTTATGACCGCAGTGTAGTGGTTATGGAGAAAGATAAAATAACTCGTAAAAAACCTAAAATTCACCATAGCGTGGCAGAAAGAATTTATGGTGATATCGATTACCGTCCAATTGGATTAAAAAAAGCAAAACATACCATTCTCTACCAGGACAATACTGATAATGATTTTGAAAATCTCAGCCATCACATCAGAATCGGTATGCGTTCTTTACGACCTCTGGATATTGGTGAATCCATAGTTGTACCTGTCATGGCACATCAATTCCATAATAGAACGGGTGTACTTCTGGAAAAGGGTCACAGTTATTCTTTCAAGGTAAAACCAAACCAGAAATGGAAAGATGGCGGCATAGAATGTGATGCCGATGGCTGGAAAAGAAACAGAGCCGGCATAGGCTGGATTAAAGAGCTTGCCATCAAAGGCATGGAACCTTATAGACGTGAGGAAGATGCAAACTGGTTCAAGTTAATCGGTGCTGTCGGAGACAGTGACAGGGAGCAATTTATTATCGGTACAAAACTTACCAAACATCCGGTTCAAAAAAGTGGTGAATTCTGCCCTTTTGCAAATGACCTGAAACGCATGTATGGAAATAATGAAGGGAGAATTTACCTGACTGTCAAACGACTGGATTAGCAATAATCTGAATACGTAGGGTGTGGCACGCGCACCATCCCGGCTCAAATCTAAATAGATTGACGCACGGCCCACCCTACAGATTTTCAATTTTATCTCAAATGTATTAGAAATCAGTTACAAACGGGTTAACTTCAAAAATTTAAACTCATCAGTAAACTGAATTTCAAATCTCCCCTGAACTCCCGAATGACTTACAAATGGTTGTAACTCTGAAACTGGAAACTGTACATTACGCCCATCCTCTGATTGCACAGCGACAAATTTAGCTAATCCCCGGTAATAAGCCTGAAGCTTTTCAGCTGAAATATTTAGTTTAAAGCGTAGTTTTTGCATGAATAACGGTTAAACCAGAAAATGAATAACTGTATTTGAAATCAGGGTCATTAAACGTTCTGACCATACTACACCAGAGATTGACTAAAAGCGCATTTGTCGAACAGATTTCTTTTCTGACCTCAAACACCCATACATAAAAAAACCCACGCGAGGTGGGTTCTTTTATGTATGGCGCGCCTGGAGGGAGTCACATATATTCTTTAACCTATTGTTTTTACTATTTTTATATGAATTTAAAAATCACTAAGTACCCCCATATATACCCCCAATTTACTTTGCTTGCGGGGGGTATATTTTTAATATTATTAGCTAAATAACCGTAACGAAACCATAAAAATATAACAATTTTTTTATAAACGAAAATAAACCGGCTAAAAAATTTCTGTCACTAGCTTTGGTGAGGGGTGTGAATATCCCGCATTTTTCAAAAGTCAGGGAGTACCTTTTTATTTCTGTACCGGCTCCAGCTCCCTAACCACAAGACTGAATCCATGAATACTCAATACCCCTGTCCACTCCAGCCCGGCATCTGAACATAACTCATGATTAAGTACGGGTAAGGGAATAATAATCTTCCAAGGTTGCCGGTTCACCCTGTAGGCTAACAGAGGTATTTTATTGATCTGTTCGGCCTGCCCTACTGTCTGCTTCCAGAATCGTCTTAAGTCTGCATAAGTTACATTCTGGTATCGCTTGCATTCAATAGCGAACCTATCCAGGCTCCGGGCTGCTTCCCCCTCACAATCAGGATGAACAATAAGATCATAACCTCCGCCTCGTGATTGCTCAAGGTTACGAATAAGCTTTACCCCTAAATGGTCATAGATAAGGCTGGCAAACTCTCTTTCACCGGCTGCGCCTTTCGTTCTGCTGTTGATCATGACTATACCTCGCACAAGAACTCATAGAATGATTTAACTGATACCGGGTATTGTCGCTCTGTGTATATCTTCAATCGTTTATTGTGGCTGGAATAACTAAAGGCGCAGTCATCCACAATATCAATAATAAGCCCTTTCTCCTTTCCGTCATGAGGTCTAATCACTCGGCCTATAGCTTGCAGTAACCTTGCCCGGCTTGATATGGGTGAAGCTAATACAAGGTTAGTCCAGCATGATACGTCCAGGCCTTCACCTAACAGGCCGATAGTGCCAATAGTCAGGCCTGCTGATCGTGTGGCCTGCATAGCCTGGGTTCTCTGCTCTTTGTTAAGTTGCCCATGTATCAATAGGGCTTGCTCATCACAAGCCTGATATATATTTTCAGCATGTTCTATCCTGTCGGTCAGAATTAAGGTGGGTGCATCACCGGCCAGAATACGTGCTGCTGTGCTGATCGTATTATTTCTATCCTGATCATTTGATATTTCTTTCAGATAATCATTCCAGCTTTCAAGCTCGGGATATTCACAGCCAGTATGAATAGCCAGTATTTCAGCCCCGGTTATTCCTCCGGCCTGCTCTACGTCCTCAGCTTTGATTTGAGCAAGATTATTGCCTATGGCTCTATTGATTAAGATTGAAAGCCCGTCCCGCCTGTAAGGGGTTGCTGTTAGCCCATAGCGGTATTTACAGGGTAATAAGTCGATAACCTTCATAAACGTATTAGCCGGGATGTGGTGGCATTCGTCCACCAGTACCAGCCCGTACTTTTCCGCAATTTGAGAAGTTTTCAGTTCATTCCTGCCAAGTGTTTGAAGCATGGCTATTGTGATCTGCTCGCCTTCCTTCCATTGACCACCTCCAATAAGCCCGGCCTCGATCCCCATCAACTTTAATATTTCACTCTGCCATTGTTTAGCTAGTTCTTTTGAGTGAACCAGTATTAAAGCCCGTTGCTGTCTTTTGTGGATAACGCTTAAGCCTAAAATAGTTTTTCCTGATCCGGTCGGCGCAATGATTAAACCCTGTTCTTTTTCAATAGCCTGGTTGATTGCCTGCTGCTGGTAAGGCCTCGATTGAATGTTATGTAATGGCGGAATGTTTACCGGGCTTAACGTCCTGTCATCTATAAAATCAGTAGGTACATAAGGCAGGCTGTCCAGATATCCCCGGGGTACTATCAGGCAGCCATTAATATTTGCATAACTGGTTAACTGTGGGCTGATATAGCGGGTTGATCGGTTGTATTTAATGGCTTCGGCATGTGCCGGGTTTTTATAGGTGTTATCGCTGATAATGCTATTGATAACTCCGGCCTGTGCTCCTGTGATATTTAGTGCTTCTCGAATATTTACTTGCATAACTTCGCCTCTTCTCTGATCCAGATATTTCCTGCTTTTCGCCCGGCATTCTGTTTGCCGTTTAAATTGCTGCATTTATCAAAAGCCTGTTGATATATCACAAGGTATTGATTCAGAATTTTAAGGCGCAAATAGTCCGGCCACTTGGCCAGGTGATAACGAATATAAGGCCGGTCATCTTTCGCTATGCTGTTGATAAGTTGTTCAAATTTACCGGCATTCTGGCGGCTGTCATCGTCAATAACAGACTTGGAAACTTGGAAACTTTTGGGGGTGTTTTTAGGGGTAAAAGTTTCCACTATTTTCAAGGCAGGTTTCCAAAAAGTTTCCACCATAGTTTCCTTGGAAACTCCTTGCTGTGTAAGGCTTTCAGGCATATCTAACTTACTGGAAGTTTCCACCATAGTTTCCAGAATAGGGGTAAAAGTTTCCAGTTCGCCCCCTATAGGGTGGAAACTGGAAACTTTTGGTATTTTTTGCCCTGATCCAGCTATTCTGTTGCAGCGTTCAAGGAATGATTCTGATTGTATAGAAGGTATCATTTCCGCCCCCCATCTGAATTAATCAATCCCTGTGCTTTAGCCTTTTTGACATACTTAGAAACGGTTGATTTTGCTATATCCAATTCCTGTGCTATTTCATGCTGCCGCAACCCGTCATCACACAAACTAACTACTTTTTGAAATAAAGATTCTTCCAGGCTTTTTACTGTCCAGTAAGTGCCTTTTTCCGGGTCATGATCAAGCTGAACTTCTATAGGTTTGATATCATCACCCATACAGCCCCGCGCTTTCTGAAAATGAATTTCAAACCTTGCGCCCTGTGAGTGCTCATAGTCTGACGGGTGCTTCAGTTCCATAACCGTATCAAGAACATCACTCCTTTTTGATGTGCCTCTCTGATCCCCTCCTTTGCCTGCATGATGCACGAATAAAACAGACTTACCTTGTGATCTAAGTCTTAAAGCCCATTGCTGAATTAGCATCCAGTCATCGGCTTTATTTTCTGCGCCGGTTCTGCATAGGGTGCTGATATTGTCCACAATGATTAAATCGGTTTCATTGGTCAGGTGTTCAAGTTCCTTTTGCCCTTCAATGGTTCCAATATCCGGCATAATGCCTTCAATTAAATCCTGATTTAATACTGTAAATTTTTTAATAGGTTCCTGCTGGCTGGCTGTTGCTATACTGGCTATACGTTGTTGCATGGCATTGGCTGGCATTTCTCCATCAATGTAGAGTGTGTTCATCGCTTTAGGGATATTCCAGTTAAAAACGCTGCCCCCTATGGATAACTGATAAGCTATTTCAAGTGCTATATGGGTTTTACCTACGCCGGTTTTAGCGTATAGCATCACCAGCCCTTGTGAAGGAAACCACGGCTCAATAATATTCTCCCGGTGTGGTAAATCCATTGCCATAAGGTCACGAATATCAATGGCTTTTAATCTGTGTGAGTCTATCGCTTCAAGCTGTGATTTAACGGCCTGTAAGCCCTCCAGTCTCATTAAATCGTTGAAGTCAGTAGGTTGACTGGATAAGTCTTTAAATCGTGGGAACACGGCCTTAGCTTTGATCTGCTGTGCTGCTTTATTGGCATTGATACTGCCAGCGTTCGTTTTATTAAACTGATCGTCATCACCACAAATAATAATTTCTTTCTGTGGGTGCTTTGACTTTATAGCCTGGGCAACATTAACCAGATTAAAAGCTGAATAAGCACAATAGACCTGTTTACCCGTTGCCTGGTGGATGGTTGCGCCGGTACTGTAGCCCTCACAAATATAAAGTATTTCTGACTCTGCCCCGATTATATGAAAAGCATTCTTTAATGAAGTTCCTTTCATGGTGGCTTTCCAGCCCTTCACCGGGTCTTGTGTGGAATACATTTCTTCTATCCCACAAAGTAACCCGTCAATATTAAATGCACCAGATAATAGGGTTTTTTTATCGGCATCCAGTCGCAAGTTAAAGGCTTTTATCTCGCGCCTGTTTAATGCCGGGTGTTCGTATTGCTCCGGTACTGCTTTAGCATTATTCCACCGGGTGAGTGCTATTATCCGGCCTGCTGCCTGTTCTGCCTGCCTTGTGGCTTCGTCCTGAATCTTTCGCTGTGCTAACTCCTGCTCAATTTGTACGCGCTCATGGTCGGGTATTTCACTTTGCCCCTGGTCCCACGATTTATAAACATAGGTAGCTTTATTTTCTCCACCTGTTTCCCGATAATCTCCCGCGCTTACCTGTAGCCAGGGATACCCATTACTGATACCTTCATCAGCTTTGTACCAGAATGAAGGTTGTTTTTTGTCACGCTGCCACTGCGCCCCGGTATTCACCTTAAGGGATTGAAACGGGAACCCCTGCCCCTGCATTTCTGACAATGCCAGGTGATGAAGGTCAGTTGATCCGGTTAGACGTTGTTGCAGCCCTGAATGCTCCCGCCTGAATTGGCGGGGGCTGTGTGTGGTTGACTGTTCCATGATTCAAAAAGGGATATCATCAAATTTTTCAGGCTGTGGGGGCTGTGCCTGGGGTTGTTGCTGTATGGGTGCTGGTGCTACCTCCGTTCTGATTCGTTCCTGTATCAGTTTTTTAGTGCGAGGGGGTAACAGTTCATAAGTTTCCTTGTCGGGTTCATCAATATCAAAATATAAAAGCTCTGCCTTTGCCTGTGGTGTCGGCATACTGGCAGGCATAGGGGTTAACATTTCTATATTTGCATAGGTTCTGTCACCTTTTACAGTGTGAGCTATGGTTATTAGTGCACCACTCCCCATTAATCCACGAAGTTCGGAACCTTCCGCCGGTTCCCGTCCTCCATTCAGTGATTTAACGCGCTGGTATAGCTTGGCCTTTTCATTGAAGCTGACGGTCAGTTCTTCAAAAATTGCCAGGGGGTAACCATCCTGCCCGGTCAAGTCTGGCAATTCATAGCCTAACCTTACTATGTCCCTGATTTTCTCCTGTCCCTGGTAAACTGATTTCTGTTTACCCACAAAAGCCATTTGAGTAAGTATTGCTGTGGTGGTTCCTGCTGCTGGTAATTCAAAATCTGATTCTGATTTAGTAAAGGTTTTCATGTGGGTTATACCTCGGGGTTCATGGTGGCGTATTTGGGAAGGGTTAAGGTCTGGAGGTTTTCTGAATAGCCCGGCCATTGATTTAAACGGGTGCATTCATTGAAGATATCAATAGCCTTTCTGTACAGTCGGTAACCGGCCTGCATAGACTCCTGATCCATCTCATAAACTGCTAAGTTATACGGGGGGCTTTTTTCGACTACCACAAAAATAAAGGCTTCCAGGTCATGCCCGGTTATGGCTTTATAGCCGTGTGCATACATAGCGGCTGATAAGTGATATTTGAAGTTTGCAGCTTGTCGGGGGAACCCTTCCGGGCTGGCATCGAGGGAGGTTTTAAGGTCACTAATTACATGCTGATCCTGTCGCAAATAGTCCGGCCTGATCTTACAATTTGCCCCTGTTTCATCCTGATAATATCCGCTGACTTCGGCCTTTCCATTTTTTAGAAGTTTGCTGGCTAACGGGTGAGCATTGACAGCATCAGCCATCTGTGCAACCTGTGCCACTTCATCAGCTTTCAGGACTATCTTGCCTTCGGCCTGTTGCTCAAACTCAGTATATTCTGCCTTACCTGCTTTGGTGCGTCGATTGATACCTTCCGGTAAGTGGGCTACCTGGTTGGGATATTCTTCCGGCTGAAGGATTAAGTAATGGGCTGCTGATCCAATATTCAGAGCGGGGGTGGTTGTGTGCTCTGTATATAGATCATTCTGAAAATGTGCCGGGCTTTTTAATATGGTCTTACACTGGCTGGAAGATATAAAACCATCAGGCTTGTGATATTCAGTATCAGGGATATTTTCAATGAAGATGTTTTCTTGTCGGTTGGGCTGGCTCATGATTGAACCTCCCCGGGCTTTACATATTCAAGCTGTTCATCGTTGCTGTCTAAATCAGCCAGCCTCCAGCGTTTTAAATTGCCGATTTTTACAGGTGGCGGAAGTGTTCCGTCCTGAACTCTTCTTCTTATGGATGATTTTGATATGCCGTATCTTTTGCATAAGGCTATATCATTTACGAATTGATTTTGCATGACGTTATCTGCTCTCTATTGAATAAGAGACGCAAGTTAACGATTATTTTTTGTGGGGAGCCGGTCAGTTCAGATAGTTTTTATAGGGTTCTTATTTTTACTTTTTTCTAAATTTATCAAGTCTATTTATATCCTCTGTATCTCCCCATTCTTCCAGGGCTGCTTTCAAGTGTTTAACTACTGTTGTTCTATCAACTGATAAACCTAATTCTTTCAATTCACAAGGAATAGAGCCTCTTGAATCATCTTTCCCGACAGTGCATTTAAAAGGATCAAGGTCATATTTAGAGAGAGCCATCCCCAAAATCATTTTATACAATGCTTTTCTTTCACTGTCCTGCATAGGCTTTTCTTTAGTATTGCCTGACAAGCCTATATAAGCTTCTTCAAAATTATTATTTTTAGCAAAATCAATAAGGTCATACATCTGTACTGTTTCAATTAGTCTGCTTTTTGTTGCTCTGGTGGTTTTTTTAACGTAGCCACTCAGGAAACTATCTGAAGCCGGAATACTTCTATAATTTTGTATAATTTTTTTATGTATTAAACCAGCATGATCAAGAGAAGCAATATTGCTGTGTGCTTCGCTTACATAGAGAAGTATTTCAGCATAGCGGGGGTGATCATTTTTAATCTTTAGCTTTGGGTTGATCGGTGCCATTCCTGCTAATAAGCACCCTGCTTCAAAGTCTGTAACAACTTCGCGTATGCTGTAGGAGTGCCAATTCGGTTTCCTTTTTTTAATTTCCATACATCACCCTTCACAAGCGATCCCCCACAAATAAAAACATCAAGCCAGGCCGGGTGAAGGTGTCCGGCTTTTCGCTCCGTCGAGCTATGCTTGATGGTTTGATTATATCAATTTATTTA
>Ga0209776_1001035_pt1 | contig 15576 bp, 14 predicted proteins | sample SaaInlLV_10m_DNA_3_FD_184670 | JGI IMG/M metagenome (GOLD analysis project Ga0209776, IMG submission 184670) | Marine microbial communities from expanding oxygen minimum zones in the Saanich Inlet - Saanich Inlet SI073_LV_165m_DNA (SPAdes) (version 2) | ecosystem: Environmental > Aquatic >...
TAATAGAGGATATGTGATGTGTAATAAATACTATAATAAACCAGAAGTAAACTATGATTTTACAAATTTTCCGGTCATTGACGACTTATTATTATTAATAAATACGTATGTTGAATCAATTAATTCTTTTTCATTTCGTGGGTTTGTGAATGTAATGAATAGAATTGTTGAAATCGGAAATTCATGGATTGAACTGCATAAATTATATAATGTTTGCAAAGATTTTCCGGTTGAAAATGAACATTTAATGGGAAATTTATTATTTATAATTTGGTTATTTGCAGAAGTTGCAGAGCCAGTAATGCCCACAAAATCAAAAAAAATAAAAACATATTTTCGAGAAAGCACAACAAATAATTCAACAACACAATTTAGTCATATTATTGATATAATTAATCAAAAACAAGGCAAAATGTCTATAAATTTATGTGGTCAAGAAAAATTATTTAATCAAGTAAAATTGAAAGATATATATCAAATAAATGCTAACATACATAAATAATTTACACAAATTAATTTAAGTAAAATTAAGTGAGTTATAAGACACAGTATTTTTTTATTAACAAATGTCATATATTGTTATGGAATGCAATGCTATAGAAAATGCGTGGGACAGTACCACATATTTTGTAAATACCAACAAAATTAATTTGAGTTCGTTAAATGAAATAGAAACAGCTGTAATGCATGACGATATTGTGCATGTAAAAAATTTACTAAAATCAACATCAATTTATCACGATGGAAAATTATGCAACGGATATTATTTAAAACATTATAATATTCACCCAACAACATGTCATGATTTTGTATGCCATAAAACTCTTGTATATTATGGATTATGGAAAAATTATTGGTATTATTCCCGTTTATTAAGCAATTTGATAAATTTACAACAATCGTGTGTAGATTTAGATGCAAACACCGTTACAATAATATCAGACACATATAGTACAATACATAACATAATTAATAATAACGTTGTAAATATATATAGCGAATATTACGATTATGATACCACAAATTGCCACACAGTTTATAAATGTTTAACACAATCCATGCCAAAAATTTTTAAGTTATTGAAAATGACAATAAAAAAAAATAAACAATTGGAAACTAACCAATCGTTCTACGAATTGTTAAATAATATAGTTGGCGTAATTGGTGCGATTGGTTTGAATAATGAAAATATAGAAAAAACTGACATAGACAAAATATTGGCTGACATAAATACATTGTGGTCAGGATATTTAGACAATATTGAAGTATTAAAAATGGTATTTTCTCAACAAGCCATAGAATATTATATTCACAACATTCTTACCAAATCAAACTTGGCTGAAATTTATGATAAAATTAAACAAAATCCGTTTGTTGATATTAATTACTCATACAATGGAGATAATATTTTTAGTGTAACAATAAAACATGAAAAATATAAGATGATTGAAACTATCAAAAAAACTGGCGGAAAATTTCCAAATGGTTTTAACATGAATAACGTCATAAATAATTGCAGCACGGGAATTGTGAAAGACGTTATTAGAGTAATAGATATGAATGAGTTATATAATTCTGTAAATATTTTAGATAATGTAATAACTTTAAACACAATGCCAACAGAAGATAAACTTGACATATTTAGTTTATTAATAAAAAAAGGCGTTTTTGATTTAAATGTAACAAATGCAATTACAGAGTCCGACAATTTAAATGATGCTGATTATTTATTGTCTGGTTACAAAAACACGGTAATACAAATTTGTTTAAGATCGCCACATTCTATGGAATTATTAAAAATATTAGAAAGTCACAATCGACTAATATCTAGTTGTTCAATTGAAGACGTAATGTTATGTATCGATTTATATAAATATCGCGAGTTAGATATATTATTAAAACACAATTCTGTAATTGACTCAATATATGAACAATGCACTCCATTATTATATTTTTTTACAAAAACAACATCTGATGGCGAGCCAGAATTGCTATTATTACGTACATTATTAAAATATTCGCCAAATATAAATGTATGTGATGGAAATGGAAATACATCACTAACACATGCAAGCAAAAATAATAGAACAAAATCATTTTTACAATTATTAAAACATGAATGTAATTTATTTACATGTGATGTTGATGGATTTAATTGTTTGCATTACGCAATAATAAATAATAACGTTGAAATATTGGACGCATTAAAAGGGCATGGAGCTGGTGATAAATATTTAATAAATTCGTTAACTAGTACCAATGTACATCCAATAATACTTGCAATTGATAGTGTTAATCCAATTTATTTAACTGGATTAGTATTATCTTCAAAACATGTTAACTTGCAATACAAATATATGGGTAACAATATATTGCATTACATATTGCAATGTAAACTTGATAAAAATACAAAATGCACATTATTTGAAATATGTTCGGCGTGTAATTATGATTTGTTAGAAGAGAATTTTACAGATATGAAACCATTGGTTGTTAAGGCATTTGAAAATGATTTATATGATGTCGTTGTTGTAATAATGAATAAATTATTAGAAAATAAAGAAATTCATTTTAATGGATATGATAAATTAACTGATGTTATGTTGTTGATGGAAGAAACTGGAAATATTGACATTGTAGTTAAAAATAAAAGTGCTCCAAATTTTTACTCGTTGGTTCTTGTATATCTCAGAGCGAATTTAAGTAAAAAACAATTTGACACAACAAAACAATCATTAAAATATACCACGCTAAAAAAAATGGATAATATTTCTTCACATAAATATAATGTATTTATTTTGTTCATTATTATACTATTGATTACGTACGAACATTTAATAATTGATCAATCATTCAATATGAATAATATGTAAATGTGTTGAATGACTACATAATAAAAAGTTGATTTATGGATATTATACATATAAAGATTTCATGATATGTTATATTAAGAATGTATAGAATTCAACAAACGGCAAATACTAACCAGGACGGCAATAATAATTCAGGAGCCGATCATTTAAAACAACAAATGGTTAACTTTATATATAGCAAAGTTGAGCTTTCTAATTTTAAGTTTGAAATGTTGGAAGTTGAGTCAGAATTACCCCAACTGGCCTCAAAACCTTACAATGTTTCAGTAAATTTTTCTGGGTCAAGTTGTTTATTAGTGTTTGCAAAAATAAGAGATAAATACCATAAATTTTTAGTTGATAGAAAATCATTAAGTTATAATTCAAGAAACGTTGACATAAAAAAAGTAAAAATCAATCCAGTTAATGTCAACGTCGATATAGACATTTTTCAAGGAACAATTTTTGACGGACTCTATATACAAAATAAGCAAAGAAATGAAAACATATTTATGATAACGGATGTTTATTTGTTTAAGGGGCAAGATTTTACAAAATCTCATTTAGAATCAAAATTATTAACGGTCAGAACATATTTAGAATCCAGTTATAAGGCTGACAGTAAGAATGATATAATTATCACTGTCAATAAACTTTTTCCGTTAAATAAAACAAGGCATTTATGTGATAAAATGATCCCAGATCTTAAAAAACAAAATATGCCTGTGAAGGGATTATGTTTTTATCCAGAAGTTTCTGGAACAAAATTATTGTTTAGATTTGGAAATGAAAATACCATCAGTAACAACAATGCCAATTACAGCAACAACAATGCCAATTACAGCAACAATAATGCTAATGCGTACAAAAATAATAATTATAGTAATAACAATGCTACATATACTAATACATCACAACAACAATTTAATAAATCTAAATATACGAACAATATGCCTGCCATAAATGACAAAGATGAATCTGGATCTGACTCGTGTGAAATTGTTTTAAATGGAAATGGTGCTATTGATATGCAAAATATTACAAGACCAGTTAAAAAAACCAAAAAAGTATATGTCCCAAAACATAATAAATCTGATGAAACATATGTATTTGAAATGAAAAAAACTTCGGATGTTGATGTATATAAATTGAATGTTGTGGAGCCTGTTGTAAAAAATTCAAAAACTTATCTAAAAAGAAAACAAGTTTGCTTAGCATTGATACCAAATATAGACAGAAGTAAATGGTGTAAAAATATCACATTGACTGATGAAAGTAATATACTTGTACATTGCAAATTTCATAAAGATAAACATAAATGGGAACCTGTGAAATTGTCAGAATTAACAAAACCAAGTTATATTAATGATTTTGACACTGTAGAAATATCAGCATAAATAATAATTTTGATTTTGGTACAAGCTTTGATTTATTATCAATATTTAATATATAAATATGAGTAATTTAAAAGAAAAAATAAATAATAAAATTGCAAACCCCGATACATATAAATTATCCAAGTCATTTCCTGGAAAAGATGCAAACGATGATCCTGTTGATAAGCGCAAATTAATGATGACGACGGAGTCTTTATATTCAGTATCAGGAAAATATGCAGGAGCGTATTTAGCTCAACAAATTTATAAATATTTCAACACAACTGAAATAACTATAACTGACGGAACTGCTAACGTTGGATCTGATACTATAAGTTTAGCTCTGATGTTTAATACTGTAAATTCTATTGAACTTGATGATATAAACTATAATGCTCTTAAAAATAATATTTCTCAATATAAAATCCGCAATGTTAATTTGCACAAAGGATCGTCTATTGATATAATACCAACATTGCAACAAGATGTTATTTTTATAGATGCTCCATGGTCGTCATCTGGAGAAACATGCAATCGATGCAATACAATAAAAATATACATGGACGGTAAAGATTTGGCAACAATATTTAATGAATTGAAAAGCTTTGCAAAATTAATAATTTTTAAAATACCTAGCAATTATAATTTTAATCATTTCATTACTACAACACAACTTCATAAATATAATGTGAGATCATATTTACATAATGATAAAATTAAATTTTATTATATTTTTGCATCAACAGGTGTTAAACATCATGATAAATCATAAATCATGGATCAATAAATTAAAATATGTAAACATCAAAACCATCGTTTCTCATATTTGTTTCTGTTTCCGCAATTTGTTCAGGTGTTAACGCTTTTGATACATGAATTAATATCCATTTTTTATCTGGATATAATTTCATAATAGGTAACAGTTGAGACATTTTTGTATGACCAAGATACGAATCTTCACCATCATGCTTTTCAGTAGGTATAAGTATAGTACATTCGCAAACAATGACAGGATATTTAATCCATTCATCGTGATTTGATAAATTTTGTATGTTGGAATCACAATAAAATGCAATTTCGGGAATATGTGTTGTTTCATTTATTTCAACGCCAGTTTTTTTTAATTCATTTAATTTGGATATTCGTACGCCACGATCAATAGTGTTGTCATTCATCATTTCCAAATATTCTTTTTTTAAACTTTTTTTTATTCTTGAAATACCATACCCTACAGTTTGAATTGAATGATATGCGTTTAAAACTTCAATCGCACAATCGTTAGCGTTAAATTTATCGCCATAATCTACAGGAATTAAATTTATTTTTGATTTCTCCAATAATGTTTCGTCAGATTCCATTTCTGTGTCTGGATTTGCCATTTGTTGAATAGATCTTATATATAACATGACATGTTTAACTGATGAACTTGGCAGTCTGACATTATATTTTTTTCCGGAAGATCGAACCTTGTGTCTATTACAAATAGTTGGTAATCTAAGAGAATGATCTCCATGGACGTGTGTCATTAAAATATTTTCATAAACTTGATTTGTTTCAACTCCGCAATCAAAAAGTATTTTTACAGGGGTCAATGAAAATCCAGTTTTATATCCGGCTTTGCTATATCCAGTTAACGTCCATTTTGAATTATTTAATACTACACTTCTACCAAGTTCCACAAATTCAGGTTCTGTATTATTATGTGTTGTCATAAATTAAATTAATTGTTGATAGTTGATATAGATATTATATATCAAATATTGTATAATCCATTAATATTTCACTTTTTTATTATTTTTTTGAATCTAAAAATATAATAATGATGGATACGTTATCAGTTGATCCTGTCAATATTGCTTTTTCTGCTAATTTTTTTGCAATATTTACGTGCTTGTTTATTCGTCGTTCTGTTTTAATATCGTAACAATTCATCAATACAAAATTAACAACTTCATCATTATTCATCACATCGTATAATCCGTCGCATGCTAAAACAATAAATTTATCGTCGTTGTTTATTTTATATCTAAATATGTCTGGCAAACATGTGACATATGGTTCTTCGGTTGTATCTCCAAATGCTCTAGATACACTTAATGAACCTATTCTATAATCATATCCATCATGATAAATTTCTCCTCCCATATTTGTTATACGTGCATGTTCTTCAAAATTGGATGGTTTATGATCTTTGCTTAATGGAATCGCCATATTATTTCTACACATTATACATCTTGAATCGCCAGTATTTATTACATTTAAATACTCACTTGATCCTTCTTTATATTGAATACAAATACAGCACGTGCTTCCAGATCTTTCAGCAACTTTAGTATATTTCGTTTTTAATTCATCTTGCCAATAATTACATAATTTAGTAACAAATTTTTTTTGAATTGGATATACAACTCTTTTATCTGTGAAAACAGAAGGTAAATGTTCAGATAAATAATTACTTACACCTTTTCCTCCATGTCCGTCGTACACTGCGTAATAATTAATGTTCCCTTTATTGTCGTCATATTCAGGACCAGATTTATCCAAGTTTAATATACAATCATGTTTATCTTCATTTTGTGATCGCTTGCCTTTTAATGAGCATTTATGAATATCGCTAACTGACATATATTATATGTATATATTTAATAAATAAATTAAACTTGTTTGGTTATATTTTAATGAGTTATATTTTAATAGATTCCATTCCATCTTTTATTATACCATGTCCAAATATATGAGATGTGTCGCCAATAATTACATTTATTGCAATTTTATCATCTATGTCTGCGCAAATTGGTTTATCTAGCATTATCATCATATTATCTGATTTTATCTTATAAATTGTACAATTGATCTTGTTTGAGTTTACATTAATAAAAATTTTACTTGTTTTACGTAACATAAATTTTTTTGTGCTACCATCTTCGTCAATGCATGATAAATCCATTTGAGCAACTATGTTTGGATGTTTTAAAAATATATCATCGAAACCAGATAGCTTAAAGTAATCAACTCTAATAGCCTCGTATACTTTTACATGTGACATATTTTCCGTAACTTTATGCACAACTTGCCCAACAAGTTTATCGTCACATGTTAGCCCAGGATCTATATCCAATTGAACTCCTATTAACCCACCAGGAACTGCAAATTCCAACGAATTTTTTTCAGAGTTAATACTTTTTACAGTTGCTTGCAATGGTGCATATTTCCACTGTTCTTCCTTTTTATTTGCATTTTTAGTGCTCATAATTAATCCAGGATAAATGGATACAATATCTCCAATTCTCATAATACCTTTAATTATACTTCCTCCTAATACTCCTCCTTTTAAATTTTGAATGCTAGTTCCAGGAACATTTGTATTGAAACTTCGAATAACCACCATTTTAATATTACTATCCAAATCTTTGTTTGGTATGTCGAATGTTGATATGTAATGTGTTAAAATATCTATATTACAATCAAGTGATCCAGATACTGGAATTACTGGAATATTATCACCCACAAAATCCTGTAATATTGCCATGCGTTCGGGTATTTTTTTTTTGGATTTTAACAATAGGTCAACTTTATTTAAAATGGCAACTTTTACAGGTATTCCCATTTCGTTTGTTATACTAAAATGTTCTATGGTTTGTGGAGCTGGAAATTCTTTATTTGATACACTTTCAACTAACATCGCATAATCCATTACAGCTGTTCCATTTAACATTACATTCATAAAATCGTGATGTCCTGGACAATCTACTATACTATAATGAATCAATAATTCTGTATTACTTCCACAATGATCACATTCATGTTCCATTATTGTTGATGAAACTGATTGATAACATTCTGGATTTACACATTTGTCACATTTATATATTTTTGCATTCGCATATCCCAATCTGATGGTAATATTCCTTGCAAGCTCCGATTTGTGTTTTTGTGTCGATATGCCTGTGAGGCATCTTGTCGTTGTTGATTTCCCATTTGCAACATGACCAATCATTCCTATATTCACTACTGCTTGCAATTGCATGGCTTGTTTAAATATCTCGCCGTTATTCAACGTATTATCCATATTATTATCCATACTAAATAAACAATATATTGTATTAAATCTATTGATATAATACATATTAACGATATTAACTTTCAATCTTTATTTGATTGATTTAAAGAGCCGAGTGAACGCTGTCATTGTCATACCCTTCAATATTATCATAAAATTTACCTCCCGTTTGAACTCCATCAGTTTCAAACATTAATCCGTTACGAATAAATTTTCCATTTGCTGATTTACGAACATATCCTTTTGATTTGCTTAATTTATCAACAGCTGGTGGTATTAAACAATTTTTATGTTCGCAATTTTCTTGCCCAACGTTAGATGCATCAACAATATCATCGAAAATACTTCCAATTTCTCTATCTTCTCCCATTACATCCATTTCGTTTAGTTTGTCTACTGCATCAAGTTTTGCGCTGGAATTTCTAATTTTTTCGTCAAAGTTCAACATGCTATTTTGATATTCAACGATTGCGTCATCAGAATATTCAGATACTTCATTATCTTCTTCAAGTCCAGAATCATATTTATTTTTAAGAACTGATTTCATTACAAGATCTCTGTTATCCATGTCTTCGCTATTCACTTCTCTGTAAGAAATGCTTCCATCGGATAATGCATCTGAGCCTTCCACTTCTGCATCTGAGTCTTCCATTGCGGATTCTTCTGCTGCAAAATCTCCCATATCTTCATCTTCCATATTTACCAGATTATTATTAATATCATCTTCATCTTCGTCATCATTATCTTCCATAGTAACTAAGTCATCACTCAACATATAATTTCCACTTAAATCTCCAGAATCAATTAAATCATCATCCATGCCAGCAGGTTCTTCCATGTCAACAGGTTCATCCATGTCAACAGGTTCTTCCATATTTACATCTAACACATCTTCTTCCATACTTACATTTAACGCATCTTCCTCATCTGTGTCATTTTCGTTTAATTCTTCAGTAACGACATCTGAATCGGCAGATTCTGACGATGGTTGTTCAATAAATTTGCTCATTTTTTCTACATTGCTGTTGCGCTTTTTATTTCTGTTCATTAGCAAATGAATGCCGATGACTAATATGAGCGCCAAGATTATATAGTCTAACATTTTTTCCATTAGTATAATGTATATATATATTATTACTTTTATAAAAATGTTTTTTGACGATTTATACTCGATCAACGTAAAAATAACACAGTTATATAAAAAAACCAATAAGGTTTACTGATTTTTTAATAAAACGGTTTACTAATTAATAATGTTTTCTTATATTCTTCCCACATCAATTTTTATATTTTAGTTCTTTAAAATATAATAAACAACAATGATTAAAAACGTTATTAATAAAAGTGTTAATGAATATATTTTTATAATGATTGCTGCAATTGTTATTTATATTGCGCTAAACACGGCCAATGACAAATATTCAAAAAAGGAAGGAATGATCAATATACCATACAGTAAACCAAAATGGAATAGAAATACTTGCAATAAACTAATAAATAAAGGTTTACGTACAGAACTTGATAATCAAAATATAAAGCAATCTCACGATGATTGGAATATATATTTTCCGTGTAAATATGATAATGTTCATCAAGAAATAAAAAATATGCCAAAGTCTAAAGACGGAAAGTATTTTATGTTAGAAAATGGCGATCAAATTGTTGCAAAGGAAATGTTGTGGATTCATTTGGCATCTCATTACGGCAGAGATATAGCAAAAACAATGACTCCTAATAGTTATGTATTATATGATCAAACCCATCTAGATTTATTAAAAAAAAATCACACAGCTAAAAAACTATATATTATGAAAAAAAATATACAACGTCAAACTGGATTGAATATAACAAACGATATAAATGAAATATCTGAAGGATTTGATGATGATTATGTTGTCGTGCAAGAATTATTGCAAAATCCGTATATAATTTCTGGTCGCAAAACTAATATGCGATTTTATGTATTGGTCATTTGTAAACAAAATGATATGGACGTGTATGTGTATAATGATGGATTTATGTATTACACACGGGACGCATTTGTAAAAAATAGTACAGAAACTGGTCCAAATATAACAACAGGGTATATTGACAGACAAGTTTATAAAGAAAATCCATTAACTCACAAAGATTTAAAAAAATATTTAGATGACACATCGAGAAAACAATTAAGTCCAACTGAAAAAAATATCAGAAACCAACAAATGGATATTAGCGAAATTTATTTTGATAGAATATATCATCTTATTAGACAAACATTTATTGCATTTGTTGGAAAAATATCAAAGTCTGAAAATACTAGAAAATTTAAAGATAATGTGACATTTCAATTATTTGGTGTTGACGTAGGAGTCAGTGATAAATTAAATCCGATGATTATTGAAGTAAATAAAGGACCTGATATGTCAGCAAAAGATGACAGAGATGCTGCACTAAAACAAGGAGTTATTAATGGATTATTAAAACTTGTAGGAGCAGTTAAATATAATAAATGCAACGAAACTGGGTTCGTTCACGTTCTAGAAGTAGAAAACGGAAAAGTGGGATCTACTGCCAAGGAAAAATGTTCGATATAAAACGATCAGTCGGCGTTGGTGTTTTAATTATATGAATTTCATTTCCGTTATTAAACGAGTGAATATTTATTTTTGATGCAGTATCCATAAAAACCCATTTATTTTCAGTTTTTAATTTTGTTGCACCTAACCCAGTAATAAATCCAAATAATTCTGATTTATTATGAGTTGATTGATATGGAAAGCATTCTGTACTTAATTTTTTATCTGTTTTTTCACATCCTGTATTATTTTCTAAACATTTTTTAAAAACACTAATTTCATAGTCATGCGCCAAATTACATGTATAGCAATTATCTGTGTCATTTTTTTCACATATCATACTTGCTACGTTGCTTTTAGTTGTTGAAAAATTTTCAAGTGCTGAATTATTTGAATCCATTGATATTTAAATATTAATAATTTTATGTTAATAAAATTATATGTAACAATAGTAACAAAATTCAATTTTTAATTGTTTTGATTGAATAAAATAAGTTTAAAAAAAATAATACATCATATCAAATTTTAATGACCAGATGTATCGGTTTGATTAATTAATAATCGCCATCTTCTGCACCTCCAAACAAAAACATATTTCCCAAGTCAACCTCATCAACAACTTCGTCCTCTTTATAAACTCTAAAGTTTACAGGTGGTCTAACAAGTTTAAGTTTTGTGTCAGGAATTTGTTTAGTAACTGTATCGGTCACTGCAACTCTAACAGTTGTTTCGCTTATCCCTGAAATATATAGAAAATCTCCGTCTATTTTTAGTGAATATTTGTACATGTTTTCTGGTAGTGTCTCAACATTAAACATTTTTTTATACGGAGCAAATGATTTACTATATTTATCTGAATCCAGAGTAAAATCATAAGATACTCCATTTTCAAAATTATCGGTTGGAACTGGAAAAATGGTTTTGTTTACCACAAACTCCCATGCAACAAATTCACCGTCAACGGTATCTCTGCGCAAATATGCATCAAATGCGAATAGTGGGTCTGCTTTTTTCTCTGTTTGTGTGTTCATTGTATATATTTGCAATTATAATAATCATGTTTTTTCAATTGATAAAAATATCAATTTTTATTGTTTACTTAATATATTTTAATTTTTATTGTTTACTTAATATATTTTAATTGGTATGTTTTTTATTGACATCTGAATTGTCATTTGTCAATTTTTTATATATATTTACAATGCGCGGCTTAGTGTAAAGACTATCAATAAATAGCGCCAACATGACTCCAACGAATAATGATAGTAGTATATTATACGGTTTTTCGCAATTTTTATTTGTCATTGTGTTATATAATTAGCAAACAATTTTAAATTTGTTTCATTTTAATATCGCTATTATTTTTTGGCATCACAGTTAATTTCTTTTCTATGATATCTATAACATGTTCCACTTTCGTCCACATACAAATCAGACACTTTATTCTTAACGTTTGGATATTTAACTATCACTTTTGGCTTATCTTGCTTCAAGTATAATATAATAAACGTTATCATCATTGCTAATAAAAAATATTTTGTTATAATTTCCATTATATACATTTACAGTACATAATAATTGTATTAATTAAAAATGTTATTTAGTTATTTGAAATTACTCAGTTATTTGAAAGCGCTTTGGCCAATACATATGCTTGACTAACATTCATGGAGTTAGGTGTCATTAAAGATGTAGCTCTAATATTTGCCATACCTGTTGCGCTGATTGTTGGCATTTGTAATGTTCCTATAATTTTGATATTATCTGAAATTTTGTCTGCAGCAGCTCCACCTCTCAATTCTCTACTACCTGTATTCTTTTTTACTTCTTCTTCTAACATATCCAATAGTTCATTATATAAAGAATGCTTGGCATTTATAATTTTATTTATATCTTTTGAAACGTTCATAATATTTTGATTGTTATATTATGTTATCGCGAAATTATTTTTAAATTATTGGATTACTTACAAATTATTACTTGTGATTTATGATTTATGATTTATGGTTTATTGTTTGTAATATATGACTTATAATTTATGACTTACAAATTATCTTTCGTAATTGCTTCACTTAATGCCAGGTTACATGTACTTATTAAATTAACAAGTTTAAGTGATTTTTCATTATTTTTAATATTTGGAATATGCTGTAATAGATTATAATTACATTTTGCAATATTACTTAATATTTCAGTTTGTAATAAATTGTTAGTTAAATTTGTTGATTTATGCGATATGGTGGATTCAATAGATTGATTAACTGATGTCGAATCGTTAACATTAAATTTTGAGCTGCAATATTTAATTTTATCTATCAAGTGGTTAGTTGAACCATATCTGTTTATGCACAACATGTAATCATCGTTATTTGTTATTTGATCGTAAACATTTTTAAATGAATCAATCGTGGGAAATATTCCAAAATAATAATCATATATTTTTTCTTGTTCAGATATATCGTCGGTTTGCGCAACAAATATGTAATCGAAATTATGTCTAAGTTCTGGACTAAAATAACAATCGCGTGATATTACCAATAACGTAATTCCATGATGTCTAGAATTATATAATAGTTCTTTATACATACTATTTGAGTTAAGAGTTTCAATTGATAAATTATCCAACACAACAAGGCTGCCATATTTTTGGTCATTTTTATATTGCTGTTGTTCGTCCAGTAAATGTTTTAATGTATGTTCATTAAATTCTGTGAAAACCTTAATTTCTCTATCAGCATTTTCATAATTATTAAATAGTTTATTTTCAGAATAAATGTGATATTTGCGATATTTATGATTTTTAGCCATTGCATCTATTATGTTACGTGTAAAATTGACAGCACGATCTGCAATGTCATCAATTATAACACATGACGGATATTCACATAGTTTGTCAATATCAAACCGACCAATCGCAATGTCACTACTTACACCACCATTATTTTTTTTCAAATCTAGTGAATCACTTTCGATTGAATCTAATTCATATTCAGAGTCTGAGTCTGAATCATAATTAACAACAAAATCTTTTGTATTATTCGATTGATTAATGACCTGATGGGTTATATTTTTTTCGTTAATTGTTGGAACAGGCAATGTTGGAACAGGCAATGTTGGAACATATGGCTCAATCATGATCGCTTTATTTTCATTAGTTGGAAGCATGCTGCATTCATATTGTTTAAGTATTTTTTTTAACCTTTTTTCTCCCGACATTCCACCAACTATTGAAACCAGCGTGTTATATCCAACGCATACGTTGTCATTAATATAATTAAATTCATTAAACGTGTCTATCATCCCAAAATAATGATCCCACATTCTTTTTTTTGTAGACATTATTGCATCTCCTAACCAATATACATAATCAAAATTACATCGCATATCTGGACTTAATCCGAGCGGATATTGCATCATACAAATTATTGTAATTTTCAAATGTCTACCACTTGCCAATATTTCAAATAAATGTTCGTCGTTTTGTTTAGAATGTATACAATCATCCAATACAATAATAGTATTATGTTCTTTATCTATAGAAAACATATATTTTTGATGCTCGATAACATTTTTTAGTTTGTCCATGTCGTAATATACGATATCTGTTATTCCAGTACGTTTATATACACAATGTCGCAGTTTCGATACTGGACTTACAATATAACACATATTATAATCATATTTGTTGTGTAATTTTGATATCAAATCACATGCAAGTTCTGTCTTTCCAGTATCGCGTTTTCCTATAATTGCGATTGCTGGGCTACATATGGAAATGCCCGAAGCATCGAATGTTTCCATATTTTTGACAAATTCTCTGGCTTTTGCGATTTCTTCTGTTTTTTTTTCGGTTTTCGTTTTGATATGCGATGATTTTTCTATATCGCAGTCGTGACTAGTAACACTATTTTGATTCATGATAAAATGATCACATATAATAATTTATTGAATATACACGCGATTTGACGTATTTTATATATTAACCACCGCTCGTTAACTTAGCTAACTCGTCAAATGTCAATTTTGTGCGTTGTTCATTTAATGAATCCATTAACATCTCTTTTGAATATCTATTATCACCACGTTCCAAATATTTATCATATCCTTTTTCAACGCTGTAATAACTGACTTCATCGTTTCTAATATTATCGTCGTTCAAACTATCTTCAGTATATTCGACATTAGATCTTCTTTTATTTGCCCTAAAATATATACTATCTTCTTCCTCAATTTCGTCAATATTATCGTTATCATTGTCATAATCATTTATATCCAAATTTTGTATATTATCGACGTTTATATCATCTTCAACATTTGCAGTATTTTTATTTTTAGAACGTCCATTATTTATTTTTTTTATTGATTTTTTATTTGTTCTTGATTTAGAATTTTTTGAGTTTGATTTTGGGTTGTTTGAGTTATCATTTTCTTCTTCATCTTTATCACGTTTTATAACATATTTAATTGTTAAAAATAGTCCTAGGGTGGTAAATATTATTAAAGCAAATAAATTTGGGCGAATATAATCAGAATAAAATGATCTTACATTCTCATTCCATGTTATTTCTTTGACAGTTTTTTTTGTAAATCCTTTGCTTAATTTCTTTATGGTTTTTTTACTTATTAAATTTGGAACTATCTCTTCTGAATGTCCTATATCCATTTATAAAAAATATAGATAAATTTATGATAGCCATCTCAACGTGGAAATTCTTATATTTCTTTTAACA
>Ga0209776_1001042_pt1 | contig 15498 bp, 15 predicted proteins | sample SaaInlLV_10m_DNA_3_FD_184670 | JGI IMG/M metagenome (GOLD analysis project Ga0209776, IMG submission 184670) | Marine microbial communities from expanding oxygen minimum zones in the Saanich Inlet - Saanich Inlet SI073_LV_165m_DNA (SPAdes) (version 2) | ecosystem: Environmental > Aquatic >...
TAAATGCAATGCCGCTGTGCCGTTGGCAACGGCAACCGCATATTTTGCACCTACATAATTAGCAATCTTATTTTCAAACTCTATAACCTTAGGGCCCTGTGTAAGCATGCCGTGTCTCAATACATCAACAACAGACTGTATATCACTCTCATCAATATAATGCTTACCATAAGGAATCACTATTAAATATTTCCAATTTTGGATTTATTCTTCTTGATCCATTCTTTAAGTTCAGAAATTTCCATCCATTCTTTATTGTTATTGGAGGTATATGTAAAATCTTCCGGTACTCTGATACCGTCGCCAATTCGAGCTTCATCTTTAGCCCAGTCATTTATAGAAGGTAAAATTTTAAAGTTCTCTGGATACTCATAAGTATAAAGTGCATCCTCTATTCCAATCATTTGTTCGTGTAATTTCTCACCTGGCCTGATACCAACTTCCTCTTGTTTGGTATTTTCATCGACTGCTAAAGCAATATCTGTTACCTTCATAGAGGAAATTTTTTTAACGTATATTTCGCCACCCTTCATATCGTCAAAAGCATGCCAAACTAATTTAACACCTTCTTCTAAGGAAATCATAAAACGAGTCATGCGATTGTCTGTAATCGGAAACAACTGCTTACCTTTAATTGATATAAAAAAAGGAATAACAGAACCGCGAGAGCCCATCACATTGCCGTATCTTACCACTGAAAAACTTGTATTATGACTGCCGGTATATGAATTACCAGATACGAACAATCTATCAGAAGTTAACTTAGTTGCACCGTATAAATTAGAAGGTGCGCTAGCCTTATCAGTAGAAAGAGCGACGATACGCTTAACCTTTTTGTCAATACAAGCATCAATCAAATTCATGGCGCCAATTACATTGGTTTTTACGCATTCAAATGGGTCGTATTCAGCAGTTGGAACAATTTTAGTAGCTGCAGCATGAACCACGTAATCAATACCATCTAATACACGATACAGTCTATCTTTGTCGCGCACATCTCCAATCATAAAACGAACACGCGAATCATCTTTAAATAGCTTTGCCATTTCCCATTGTTTTATTTCATCACGAGAGAAAACAACCAGTTTTTTTGGGTTGTATTTTTCTAATGTCATTGGTATAAATGTATGCCCAAATGAGCCTGTTCCGCCTGTGATCAAAATTGATGAATTTTTTAACATTTATTTTTCCATTTATTATTAATTAACCCACACCAAGAACTTCTTTTGGTGAACCTTGTTGAATAATACTACCATTTTCAAGTTTATAAATTCGGTCGCAATATTGAATAGTACTAAAACGATGTGCGACCACTATAATGGTTTTCTTCCCTTTAAATTTTTGGATTTCATCTACAATCTCCTTCTCAGTCTCACTATCAAGAGCACTAGTGGACTCATCCATAACAAGAATGTTACGACCATGATAAAAAGCACGAGCTAATGCTATCCGCTGACGTTGCCCACCAGATAAGCGCACACCGCGCTCACCAATTACTGTATCAATACCATCAGGTAAATGATTAACCATTTCCATTAATTCTGCCTGATCTAACGCTAATTCTAAAATTTTATCATCTATATTTTCATCATTTACGCCAAGTGCAATGTTGCGTCTTAGTGTGTCATCTATAAGAAAAATTTGTTGTGGCAAGTAGGCAACTTGATCTTGCCAAATAGATAATACATCTTGTAAAGGATTGTCATTATATTTTATAGTGCCCTGCTGAGGGCTCATTAGACCAAGCAATATATCTACGAGTGTTGTTTTTCCAGAGCCAGATGCGCCAATTAAGCCTATTGACTCACCAGATTGTATTTCAAGTGAAATATTATTCAGAGCGATTTGAGTAGTATTAGGGTAACTAAATTGAACTCCATTAAGCTGTAATTTATTGAAAGTTTCAAATTTAGTATCAGTATGTCTATTTTCTCTTTGTGATTCAGTCCTATCTATCTGAATTAAATCAGAATATAACCTCGATACTGCATCTCGATTGTATCTAAGCCTAGTTAAGCTGGTTGTAATTATATTAGCTATAGGCAATAAGCGTATTGCAGCAACCCCAAATAGAGACAGTGTAGGGGCAAGTAAATGTAAATCCTTATCAAGTTGGAGAGTTAACATAACTAGCAAGACAATAAAAATAATTAAGACAAGTTCAAGTAAATACCTTGGTGCAGTGGATATAATCTGACCAAGAATATTGTTAACTGAATACTCTTTAGCACCTGTACGAACCATATCAAGAAAATATTCCTCCTTACCAAGAATCCTAATCTCTTTCAAACCTTCAATTCCTTCATGAATGCCCCTTATAAGTTTTGTTGAAGACCTGTTCGCCCTTTTGCCATATAAGCCAAGTTTATGATAAAACGAACGATCATAAATAAGCATTACAAAGCCGAATAAAAATAACATTAAAAATAGCTCTACACTATTTATGAACGCAAGGAAGGCAATAATCACAATTGCAACAACACCACTAGAAACTATATTTAATAATGGCAACAATACTGAATTTGCATATTGAGCAGTTAAATCTTGAATACTGTAAACATACTCCGAGCTGTTACGATCTAAATAATTTACATATGGCAGTCTCTGATAAGTTTCCATTAAATAATTACGTAGCTTGAATTGCTGCTCTTGAGAAAACTTAATAATACTGCGGTTAATCAAAATAGCCACCACAGCTTTAAATGCGAACACTGCAACTAACAGCATGCCAAATAATACTAACAACTCTTCTTTATCTTTGTTTAAGCCAATTGTACTAAATATCCAATCAAAAAATTCATTTGATCCACTTATGTCAAATAATAATGATACGTAAGGTGCTATCAATCCAATACTAATAAGATCAATCACCGACATAAATAGAAAAAACATCATCATCAAAGGTAGTTTTCGACGGGAGTCGCCTAAAATAAAAAAAACTTCAGATAAAAAAACTTTCATAATATGAATTAAATCTTTATGCTCTCACTATATTGCTATGTGGATCTAGGTAGACGCCACGAGTGTCTACAATTAACTTTGCATGCTTTTTAATTAATGTATAGTCAAATTTACTATGATTCGTAACCAGTAGAAGTAGGTCGTAACGAATAATATTTTCTGGAGTCAATTCTATACTCTTTAGATCAAAATAAACTTCTTCCATTCTCGGAAAGATTGGAATGTATGGATCGCTATAGTCAATAACCGCACCTTTTTCTTCTAACAATTCCATTAGTTTAACAGCAGGAGATTCACGCATATCATCAACATCCTTCTTGTAGGCAATACCTAATATAAGAACTTTAGAATTCTTTAGAGATTTATTATATTCATTTAGAGCATCTGTAATCTTGCCTAAAACCCAATAAGGCATGCTTGTGTTAACTTCTCCAGCAAGTTCAATAAAACGTGTATTAACCCCATACTCTCTAGCTTTCCAAGTTAGATAGAATGGGTCGATTGGGATACAGTGCCCGCCTAACCCAGGACCCGGATAATAAGATGTAAAACCAAATGGCTTAGTAGATGCTGCAGCAATAACTTCATAAATATCTATCCCCATACGATCGGCAACAATTTTCATTTCATTCACCAACCCTATATTAACCGAACGATGAATATTTTCTAGTAGTTTAGTCATCTCCGCAATTTTTAAAGAACTGACAGGAACAACTTGATTAATTATTGATTTATAAAGCGCCTTTCCTACATTAAGACAGTTATCAGTATGTCCTCCAACCACTTTAGGTATGCTTTTCGTAGTAAAATTTACATTTCCAGGATCTTCTCGCTCAGGAGAATAAACTAAATAAAAATCCTTACCGACCTCTAACCCAGTTGACTCTATTCTGGGTAATAACTCCTCTTCTGTTGTGCCCGGATAGGTTGTGCTTTCTAAGGAAACCACTTGACCTTTTTTAATATATGGAGTAACTTTGTTAATTGAACTAATTATGAAACTAATGTCTGGTTCACGATGTTTATTTAGAGGTGTTGGAACACAGAGTATTAATGCATCGACTTCAGAGGCTCTAGAGAAGTCATTTGTTGCCTCAAAACCCTTATCAATACTTTGTTTAATTAAGTCTGACGAGATTTGCTTAATGTAACTCTCGCCTTTATTAAGTGCTTTAACCTTGAAGTTATCAATATCAAAACCTAAAACTTTGTAGCCTACTTCAGCATAGCGAACCATTAAGGGAATACCTACATACCCCAACCCTAAAATGCCAATTACAGCATTTTTTTTATCTAATCGTGCAATTAATTCTTTTGTCATAGTGTTTATTTAATAAATGCAAAAAATTTTTAGTAATAATTTTGATTAAAAAATAAATCAAAATTCCCAATCGAAGTCTATCTCATCAATATTTTTCTTATCAACTTCTTCCGGTCTGTGACGAATATTTGCTATATTTAGCAACATTGAATCTTTTTTTGATAATCCTTTGAACCCCATCCAGATCATTGGCGGAATAGTTAACCGACAATAATTTTCCCTAGAAATTATAATTTTCTGAAATTGAATATTATCTGATTTTCGATCATCAAATAGTACAAACTGAACTTTGCCAATAGGCACAACTAAATTAAGTGTCATATTTCGGTGACGTTTCCAGCCCTTAATAACGTTTGGTTGAATTTCTGAGAAATATGCCTCTCCAAAATTATCAAACCCTGGGGAATTATTCTTCATTGCATGCAAAACATCGCCACCAGGTGTTCTAATAATATTTAGACGTGTTAATAATACATCTTTAATCATTATTTTCCCAAGTTATGCCTCTGGATTTAGCTAGCTTTGTATATTGATCAATTTGACTAATTGTAAGGTCAAACATAGAACATTCGTGGTTTTGATAATAATTCTTATACCACTCAACTGTCATTTTTACAGTTTCCTCAAATCTTAAAGTGGGCTTCCAATTTAAATCGAATAACACTTTATCACAATTAAGTTTAAGCAGTCCTGCTTCATGAAAATGATTCTTGCTCGTGGATACATCCCTCCACTGTACCTGGTCCCAAAACTTTGACATTTCATTGATTAACTCGCTAACCGGATAATTCACATCTGCAGATGGGCCGAAATTATATGCCTCACCATGCTTGACATCCGACTGCGCTAAACTATCTGCTAATGTAAGATATCCACTTAATGGTTCTAATACATGTTGCCACGGCCTTGTAGCCTGAGGACTGCGTATATCAACTACTCTTCCACTAGACCACGCCTGCATGCAATCTGGCACAATTCTGTCAATAGCCCAATCACCGCCACCTATCACATTTCCAGCACGAGCAATACCTAAACGTACATTAGAATTTGGTTTATTAAAAAATGACTCTACATAGGTGCGGATAGCAAGCTCAGCCATGCCTTTTGATGCACTGTATGGGTCCTTACCGCCAAGGCGATCAGTCTCTCGATAACCCCATACCCACTCAACATTATCATAAGCCTTATCACTAGTAATCATAATGGCAACTACTTTCTTATTAAGTGACCTCAGGGCATCTAACACATTAGCAGTTCCTAAGACATTGGTTGCTATTGTCTCAAGTGGGTTTTCATACGATGGTCTAACCAAAGCCTGGGCAGCTAAATGAAACACAAAATCAGGTTGAACTTTTTCAACTAGCGACTTCATAGCTTTGCTATCTCTAACATCAATCCTATGATCCTCAACTACATCCCTAATTGATGACGCTGAAAAATTGGAAGGTACGCTAGGAATATCAATAGAAACACCTATAATTTTAGCACCAAGATGGGCTAGCCACATAGATAACCAACTGCCTTTAAAACCAGTATGGCCTGTTATTAAAATGGTTTTTCCCTTGAAAATATTCACTTGTTATAAATGTAATTATGTATTAGAAAATCAATATTTTTTTTGTAAAACAGCAATATATTTTCTCAAAATTTTATGTCCCCATGGTTTGATTGTTCTTTTTAAGATTAATGAATAATTAATCAAATTTGCCCCTGACAATTCTTCTATTGTTCTATAGCTGGCAATTGAAGAATACATTTCATCACTCTTTCTAACACGTTTATACACATCATCACACACCACAAAACCACCCTTATTGATTAACCTTAAACTATTAATTATATCTATAGTAACTACAGTTTGTCAGACCACTACATAATTGTCTTTCAAATCTAGACCTATATCACAAGGAATAATAACTGCTAATTGCCCAACGTTGAGATTATAGTCTGCGGAGGTTAAAACAATATTATTGCTTTCGTTAAATTCGACTTCATCGATTTTCTCCCACTTGATGCTATCAATATTTTGAGTATAAACACCGACTTTGTACTTAATTTCGATATTTGATTCACTTCTTCTATTAGGTACAAATTTAGATAAATAAATTGAATTTATGATTTCATTACCAACATTTGTTAAAAAAATATAATCTGACAAATCGTACTCCTATACTCCTAATGAATAATATTCACAAACAAATAATGTTTGCGCTAATTTGGCATTATTCGTAAAATAAATTGTTCTACGAATAATTTCTTACTACCTGCTTTCAAAGAACTTCTACATCTAGATTTGTAATAATTTTTTCCACAGTGGAAGATTTGCATCAGAATAAAAAAAGTCATTACAAGATCCTTGTACATGTATATCTTCCTTCACGAACAATTGTTTAACTAGTTCTTCAGGCGTTGAGACAAACTCTACTCCTGGAAATCCACAAAGAGAGCTTAGGTTAAATGAATCAGGATTTACTATGGTTAACACTCGTTTCCCTGAAAGATATGCTTCTACTGCCGCTGTCGTGATATTACTTGTATAAGCAATATCATATTGATCAATTAAATTGTCTAAACTATCATCAACAATTTTCATATTTATGTTTGTCCATTCCGTTGGGTCTATAGGACAATAGGGGTGTGCTTTGAAAAGAATATCTAAATTACTTGGTAGTTTATCTGCTGCTAACATAAGTAGATTTAATTGCCTTCTTGTGTCATTAATAAGATAGTCTCCCAGAACAAGTAATCTTAACATGGAAGGCTTTGACTCATTGTGATTATATTTATTCTTATTCTGACTCAAATAAAGATAACGTAACGCTTCAACGCGAACTATACGCTCTTCTGGAAACCCACCATTAACATATGCTTTGACTGCCGCTCTACCATTCAATGCGACCTTATCAGGTATTGGTAACTTAAAATTAAATTTATCATCATATTCACTTTGTGAAAAAAAATGCCTTAAATCCCAAGGGCTGATAACTGTATGTGGAACACCAATTATTTGACCGTGACCAGCTTTTTTCCAGGCATAAATAAGACATCTTTCCCATGCCTGATTCTCTAACAGGTAAAAACCTTTTTTCTGCTTAGGCAAGCTATTAAGCGCATTTTCAAATAGGTTTAGAAATAAACAGTTTGAGATAGCTGTCTTACCAAAAACTGAGCATTTCCAGTCATTGCGTAAAACATACCACAAATTAATACTAGAAACAGAATCTGCTACTGTGAAGTGCTGTTTTACTTTTCCTAATTTTATTCCTTTAAATACTAATCGACAATAATCCGCTATAACACCTTTGGTTACTCCCCAGTTCATACCGCTATCCAAAAGCATATGCATCTGATTCTCTGCTTCATTACGATTAAATCGATTAATTAACTTCTCTGCTTTTTTGACTGTTGGCAACATATCATTCTTTACAAAAATATGTAGCCAATTAACGCCAACCTTATTAATAGATAATAAGTCGTGTAATGAGGTCCAGTAACGAGAATAAAATTTTGCTTTATTTGCTGATTCTTTATCTAAATTAAATAAATAAGAAATAAAAGTTACTCCGTTAGTGGGAATAACACTATAAGATTTCCAAATTTTTTTTAATGTCCAATGCGAAACTAAGTAACGAAAAAAAGAAACAATTCCTTGAATAATATATGGTGATTGGGCATACAATTGTCTAACGGTTAATAGTTGGAACTCTTTAACTGTTGGCACTATTCTATATTTCACTCTATGTTCATTACACCATTGTTTAATAGTTTTTTGTACCAACTTGTCCGTAACTTTAATATCAACTCTATTGATATCATAGTCTCTCAGAGACAAATCAAATGCCAATAGTTGAAACGCTTTATATAGTCCTGGTGATTTCCAAATACTTTTCTCCACCAATAAAGACGTCCACCAGAAACTAAAATCTTTTCGTATTAAAAGATGTTCCACTATGCTTAAATTATCAATCCTTGTTCGACCAAATCCATACAACCAGGTTAGGTACTTGTGTTTAAGTGCGTTGCTATTATTTTCAATAACCTTTGGAAGGGAAATAGAGTTATAACTCTCTTCAAAGGAGTTCCAATACAAAACCAAATCGTAAACATCTTGGTTCTGATCGGGAGTATCGCACAATAGTAAAATTTTACCCATGCACCCTTCTATTCTAATAGCCTATTTCGAGCAACGAAAAAAGGTTGACATTCTGCCTGAGTAAACCCTAAATTTTTAATATTGTCTATACTATTTTTGCACATCTAATGATTGCAACATTTTATCTATTCCCGTTGTGGCGTCCATAAATCCAACGCTACCGGTCAAAAGGTAATTAGTCATTGTATCAAATTATTTAACTTGGTAAAATTCTCAAGCACTGCAACTCCATTTGTATGACAAAATCTCATGCCGTCTTTCCATTCAGAGTTTTCACTAATATAAATAAAGTCCATTCCAAAGGCAATTGCTGCCTCGTAATCACCTTTTGCATCACCAAAATAAATAGATTTGTTCGGTTGTATGATTGCTAAATTTTCTTGTTTCGTCTTAGGGCTGCCAAATATCATTTTAAAGTAAGGTGATAAGTTTCTTTTTTCTAACACCTTTCTAACTTCGTTTTGTTCACCACCTGAAACTACAAAACATTCAATATTATGATTAGATAGCTTGATTAATAAATTACGAATTCCTTTTACCTCTTCACAATTTAATAGCCCTTCATAGCTTAATCTAGAGTATTTTTCTAAGACATTTTTAAGGTCGTTTTGGTAATTTTTCTGCGACTTAATTATTTTAAAAAAATATTCAAACTTAACAAATCGAGAAACACCTCCATTCTCACGGTGATAGAATAAAAATTTGTCAATTAATTTTTGATCCTCACCCTCTAAACTCTTAGCAAACGCTGCTGATTTAACATCATTAGAATCCAAAATAACACCATCACAATCAAATACCACTTGTTGATATTTTTCTAAATTATGCATTTAAGATCTTCTCTATGCGTTTGACATCGTTAGGAACATCAACAGCTAATGAAGTATTAGACACTCTAACCATTTGTACCTCATAACCCAATTCCAAAAAACGTAAAATCTCTATATCCTCCATATCCTCCAGTGGGGTTTTATTTTTCGTACTAGCAAAGTCTGCTAAAGGTTTCATTGGAAAAGCGTAGATGCAAACCTGTTTATTCGCTGAAACAAAAGACAAAGATTTTGTTGTTGGAATGCCAACTCTACTAGAATACAATAAACGATTATCTAATCTAGTCACCATTTTTGGGATAGTGGGATTGTTAAAGTCATCCTTATTTATTCGGCACATTGCATTTATAATCTTATCTGGGTTGTTCTTGCTAGCTTCTATTACTATTTTTATGTCCTCTGGATTGATAATAGGCTCATCGCCTTGAACATTAATATAAATATCTGCCTCTACTTGTCTTGAGGCCTCATAAACTCGATCAGTTCCAGTTTTGCACGTATCCAATGTCATTAAAACATTAATATTATGATCTTGACAATGCCTAAAAATTCTATTATCGTCCGTTGCTACAAAGACATCTTTGCTATCTAAAGCTAAGCAACACCTATTATAAGTCCGTTTAATCATACTTTGCCCACAGATATCAATAAGTGGCTTTCCTGGCAGTCTACTTGACTGAAAGCGTGCAGGAATAATAATAACTATCTTTAAATTGTTATCTTTTATCATCAACAATATTCTGATCAATTTCAAATGTAGTTGGAGTAATAGCAAAAATAGGAATAGATTCATCTAAACCTTTATATTTTAAAAATAAGTTTACTATGTTCTGCTGTCTTTGATCATATCTATCATATCCATCTATACCAGCCAATAATATCTTTTTTGCACCACTGGCAATAGTTAATGATAAAGCATACATTAGGGCTAACGGGCTATCTAATACACAACCATTATCAAAAATCTGGAACTTATGTTCTTCTACCCGTAATCCGTAATCTAAAATGTCAACTCCTGACAATAATTCTTTCATTTCTTTTGGAATTCGACTCATAGGCAATATTATTGGCTTTGTTAGACCAGAGTACAAGTCCGCCTCCATTGAAATACGAGTCTCATGACATGCAACATACGCATTAACAATGTTTTCGGGTACAAATTTATTAATATTTAAACAAAATACTATTGGATTCTCTTCCTTAGTGTATTTAGTTATATCGTCAATATGGTGCTCTATACTTGGACCAGAACCAATAATTAAGACATTTCTATCTTTTGCCCAATCTTTAGCAGACCAACTACCATGTTCGCTACCAGTAGCACTCGATATAGCCTTTAACATACGCTCCAAACTATAAGATGGCGCTCCTTTGAATTTAAGAAAATCTATTGCAGAGAGTATTTGATCAATATCATAACGCTCATCCCCTAACATTTCTTGTATGTAAGTTGGATGTATACCATGAACTGCAGATAAAAAATAGCAAACACTTGAGCCCCAATTATATTTCTTTTGCAGCTGCTCAAAATCTTTCAAGACCAAAGGAAACAAGGCGGATGGATTATAATTCCCAAGATTTCTATCAGCAATCTCAACCAATAAATTCTCTATTTTTGTATTCCCAGCACCTCTACCCATGCCTAATAGAGTTGCATCAATATAATTTACACCATAGTCTAGGGCGGCAATTGAATTAACCAAAGCATGCCCTTTGTTATCATGCGCATGTATACCTAAATCACCACTCCAACCCATCTTCACAGACTCAACCACTTCATTAATGAGAGTTGCGTTCATATTTCCAAATGAATCAGCAAAATATAAAACATCGATACAATTCCAACTTTGTACTTGTTGTGCAGCCTTTTGTAAATCTTTCTTATCTATTGAGTCAATTTGCATTAAATTCAGAAATACTTGATAACCTAGTCCGTGTATTGCTTTTGCAATAGAATAGCATTGTTCGATATTGTCAAAATGGGTTGCAATCCGAACAATATCAACAGGTGATTCCCTCTTATCTGTGAAAAGCGCATTAACCGCCTCACTAACATTGTTATGGCTAATTAGCTCCTGAGCGTTAATCATTACAGCAATTTTGACATTGTCAGGCAATGGTAATTCGTTCAAAAACTCATCTGTACTATAGGCAAAAGGCCCAAGAGGTTTCTCTTGAGGAATGAAACGGAACCCTATTTCAATAATGTCTATTTTTGCCAATGACACTGCTAATAGATATTTATCAACTAAAGATCGATCAAAATTCCAATCTCCATAATAACCGCCATCACGGAAGGTGCAATCTAAGACATTAAGGTTCATATTATTGAAAATAGTGTTAATCTATTCTAAAAAATCAATCTAACTGAACAAAAGAAATATTTGGCTCAAAGCTAAAATTTTCAAGGCGCCCAAGTTTTAGACCCATAGTCTCCATCATTGCCATAGTCTCACCTGGCCAATCACTATTGTTAACCTCATCAAAGGCCACTATAGCCCCTTTGGGCATTCTTGGCAGTATTTCTTCTAACGCCACCACTGTTGGACGGTATATATCAAAATCTAAATAAAGTAACGATACAAGTAAATGCTGATTATCCTTGACATACTTAGGAATTGTTTTACTAGCATCTCCCTTTATTAATTCGATCTTATTAATTTCATTAATAAATCTATTGCTATTGTAAGCAGTTACACATTCTAGTAATTCATTATAAGTGTCATAATTTTCAGAAAAAGCGCCTATATGAACACTATCACCATTTCCATCTAATTCATCCACACTTGGAAACCCTTCAAAGGTATCAAAACCAATGATTTTCCTATGATAATTATATGGTTCGAAAGTTGAAGATAATTTTGCCCAAGCCATGAGGCCTCCGCCATGATGCACACCACACTCAACAATAGAACCTTTAATTTCCAATTGCCTCTTAAATATTTCTATTTGACACAAAAATCTAGCAATACTCTGCCTTGGAACATATTTGGCAAAATTACGCAACTTATCTTTCGTATTACATTGAGAATTTTCAAAAACTTCAATTTCTGTCATACTAAACTCCTTTTATATTTTTTAAGATTGATCAAATTATCATTATATGATAAAAATATTTTTGTATAAAAATATGATCAATTATGACTCTTATTTTTTACAAAACTATAAATAGATTCTACAGATGAGAATATATCCTTAATATTTTCATCTGTAGATATTTGTATGTTGTGCTTTGTTGATAGCTCCGTCATAAATACCAATATTGAAAATGAATCTAGAATACCACTATCAACTAAATTCTCTCCTTCATTTAAGGGTGCAACCCCTACCTTAACTGAATTTATCATATTTTCAATATCTGCTTTTGTAATCATTTAAGTCTCCAATAATTTTTTTCTATCAATTTTTCCATTACTATTCTTTGGCAATTGTTCTAACTGAATAACCATTCTAGGTAGCATATATTTGGGTAGTCTTTCTGATAAGAATTCTATAACTCTATTCTCAGTCATAGAGCCCGAATAAAATAACTTTATAAACCCCTGCCCTTCCATCTTGTCCATATTTTTATACACTGAACACGATTCGTAAATTTCTTCACTTATTTGTAATGTGTTCTCTATTTCTGAGAGCTCTATCCTGTAGCCCATGTGTTTAATTTGAAAATCAGTCCTGGATACAAATTCAAGATTGTTATCACGATTTAAACGGACCAAGTCTCCGCTTGCGTAAAATATATCGGTATATTTGGAATGGAGTGGATTTTGTATAAACTTTTCATTTGTCAATTTCTCATTATTCCAATAACCGGACCCTACTGAAACACCACCAATGTAGAGCTCTCCAACTTCACCTATACTGCATTCACGTCCATCCTTAACAATAACATAATCAGTATTCCTACAGATGCGCCCAATTGGAGCCAATTTATCTATATTTTCTTGTTTAAAACTAACTTCACTTATGTCATATGATGAACAAATACATGTACACTCAGTAGGGCCATATACATTTATTAATTTTGTAGAGGATTTAGCTATTTCCCAAAGCTTTATTAAATTATTTTTTGGGAACCCCTCTCCGCCAAAAATAATTTTCTTTAAGGCTTTAAAAGATGCGCAGCTATCCAAAGAAACTGTTAAATGATATACGATTAACGATGGTACAGAAAACCAAACACTTATTTTATTACTCACCAAATAACTAAACAACCTCACACTATCATTTAAAATATCCTCTTTAACTGGATACAAACATGCTCCAGTAAAAAATGTTGCATAAAAATCAAAAACAGAATTATCAAAAAAAAGCTTATTCAAACCGGTAACTCTATCTAATTCAGAAATCTCCAAATCATTCCTAATCCAGTCAATAAAATTTATCACACTGCGATGAGAGATAGAAACACCTTTGGGATCACCTGTAGATCCAGAAGTAAACATTACATAAGCAATAGTTGAATCTGGCACTTGTTCTGTATCAAAATAAGTCGTTACACTTTGTAAATCACACCCATTTATAATGCTCTTTGTTTCTAATACATTGTATTCAAATTTAAAATCTTCTCTATTGTCCGCATCAGAGATGATAATGCACTTCGGATCAAGTAGCTTAAACTGCTTATTTAATCTATAGACAGGTGCAGATGGATCAAAAAAAGAATAAGTAACGCCTAATTTGATGCAGGCCAAAACAATTCCATAGTTGATTTTTTGCTTGTGGGCTGAAATTACAATAACATCATGGGCCCTTAATCCAATTTCAAAAAAGTAATTAGCTACTTTTGATGAGTACGCATCTATCTCATTAAAAGTTAAACACTCATTTTCAATGCATAAGGATCTATTTGTACTGAATTCATTTACAATTTCCTGAAAAAGATGTCCTAAATTATAAATTCTACTTCCCATCCTTTCCTCTAAAATATCCTAAATCTTTTTTAAGTCCAGAGATTGACGTATTAAAGACAGATTCACAATCAGATATAAAGATCTTGGAATTTAAAAATTTTTTACAAAACAACTGTTTATTCCTTTGTAAATCTTTTATTAAATTACTATAGTCAGTATTAGCTTTTAATTCTAAGTTGCGGACAAATGACTTATGATTTTCCACCTTAAATTGAACACTGCTATTTATTACGTTACCCGTAAAATTTTTTAAATATCTATAACCTATAGTTCGAATATTTTCATCAAAATATTGCTCTATATAATGAATAAAAGTTGGATCGTATTGTTTCAAACCAAAACCTATCAGTTTAGCATTCCTTTGATGTAATTTTTTAAATACTGAGCAAGCCCCAAAACTACTATTACAGTACTCTGAATACCACTCACTCCTTTTACCATTAATTAAGACTGAATACATAGGATCTAAATTTCTTACAGTTCTTTCTTGTTTTAATAGCCAATTTGGAATTAGCCCCAGATGGGTAACTGATTCTAGATCATAAACTTTCTCAGATTGTCCAACCCAACTAAATGTAAAAGATGGAATGACAATGGTTGCATCTGGTCCGGATACTTTACATAGTATTTCAAAAATAGTGGACGCAAGCTGGTCTCTTGTCTTAATATCTGGATGAAGCATTCCAAAAGTAGAAAGGTCAAATTCAACATACAAGTCGGTTCCATACTTAATATGCTTCTTTAGATGATTATACAAATCAATACCATTAATAATTTGATCTTGATCGATAAATATATTGCAGTCGAGACTTTTCACTTTTTAACTAACTCTTTATTTCAATATCAAGATAATGATAATTTAAGCAAAGCTGCCCCTGAAAATATTATGATCCCATCATCTGTTACGGCAGAATTAGCCAGCTCTAAGATTTTTAATTCATGATTGACAGACTTTACCGTAATTCTAAACGTAATTTTATCTCCAATAAAAAAAGGGTTTCGAAAATTACATTCTTGTCTTAAGCATAGTTCATTTCCACCGGGAAACTTAGTGCCATAAATTTTGGACAAGAAAGCTGTTAGTGCAAAAGCATAGCCCAATACACTCTTATAGCCATTCTGTTTTGCAAACTCTAAGTTTGTATGAATTTTACTATTGTCACCACTAAAATCCATAAAGTCTGAATGCACACGATCAGTGTAATTGAATAAAAATTCAAAAGTATCACCACTATTAATACTTTGAATATTAACCATTAAAAAGGCTTTTTCGCATGTATGAGCAAAGTTGTCGATTTTACGCTCTGATTATCAGAGGTCTTA
>Ga0209776_1001049_pt1 | contig 15460 bp, 15 predicted proteins | sample SaaInlLV_10m_DNA_3_FD_184670 | JGI IMG/M metagenome (GOLD analysis project Ga0209776, IMG submission 184670) | Marine microbial communities from expanding oxygen minimum zones in the Saanich Inlet - Saanich Inlet SI073_LV_165m_DNA (SPAdes) (version 2) | ecosystem: Environmental > Aquatic >...
CCATATGCTGAATATAAGTATTCCTTAAAAAAAACTACAACTTTTTTAGGGTTGTAGTTTTGGGTGTGGCTTGCTTTATGGGTACGAGCGTGACGCTCGCACTAGCCATTGTGCACATTTTTGCTCGCGCTAGCTGGCGAATCACTTTTAGCTGGACTACTGAATATGCTTTTTCTGTTGATTTAAACACGGAAAAAGAAGGTGAGTGGGTGAATACAGGTTTTACAGCCAAGGCTGATAACCCTCAAAATGGTGTTATTAAAAAAATCCATAATGAATGGTACTACTTTGAAAATGAAAAACTTGAACAGTGGTATCAAACAATAAGAAAAGTATTAGAATAATTTTATAAAAAAATATGTTATCTATTACTCAAAATTATAATAAGTGGCTCTGATAAAAACTTTACCCCCTCCATCAACAGCTGTTTTAATTGTGTAACTTTTATTTACACCAGATCTCTGAAAAAGTTCATATGTAATTGTACCGTAATACCATAACCCCACATTATTTGGGTTCGACTGGCCTGCTCCACCAACACTGGAACCGACAACTTGAGTCCAAGAGGTAGTGGCTGCTTCGGAATGGTCATGTCCCACTTTTGGTGTAGTTGGAAAACTACCAAATTCGCCAGATCCGTCCTTTTTTAAAGTCACTTCCATATCAAAATTTATACTAGATCCTGTGTTACTTTTCCATTCTAAATATCCATTATCGACTCTAAACTTTAGATCTCCAATTGCAAGTTCAGTTGTTGGAGTACTCCAACTATCTATTACCACTTGATTATGCGTAACACCCGATCCTCCTTCTACATAAGTTTTTATATCTGACATGAGAGCTTGCTTCATTATGTCACCATCAGAAATAACAATTCCATCGGTTCCTACTAGTGTAACAGTAGCTTGTGTCGTTGCTGAACCGTCCATGATGTTAAGCTCTGATGCTGTAGCAGTTACAGATAGATCCGATAATGAACTGACTGTTCCCGTGGGGGCATTAGTCCAACTTACCGCTCCACTTCCATTCGTCGATAAAACTTGACCACTCGTTCCATCCGTGTTTGGAATTGTAATAGCTCCAGCCGTTAGCGTTCCACTTGTTTTTACATTGGTAACCGCGGTATTTCCTAGTTGTACCGTATTATTTCCTGCTCCTACAGCATTGTATCCGATTACAATTTGATTAGTAGCACTATTGACACTAGGATCTGCATCCTTACCAATAATAACATTATTTGTACCCGTAGTAATTAAATCGCCTGCTTGATAGCCAATTCCAGTATTATTGCTTCCTGTACTATTATACAATGCTTTATACCCAAAAGCTGAACTATTGCTTCCTGTGGTATTATTAGCTAGGCTGTAACCTCCATTAGAGACATTATTTTGTCCTGTTGTGTTTTTGTAAAGTGAGTGGGTACCTATTGCGGTATTCCTAAAACCATCAATATTAAAACGCATAACATTATCACCTATAGCGGTATTACTGTAACCAGTAGTATTCGCGTATAAACTCTGAAACCCTACGGCAACATTATTATCTCCCGTTGTAATGAAATTTAAGGCACTTATCCCAAGACTAACATTGTAGTTTGCATTAGAAGTTGTACCAGAAGGGTCCTTACCTAGATAGATAGAATTACTTTCTACCAATGCATCGGATAATCCCGTAACATTGCTGGCGCCACCACTTGATGTTGCCCAACTTAAAGCGCCACTACCATTGGTTTGCAATACCTGTCCGCTGGTTCCATCTGTGTTTGGAATAGTAATCGCCCCAGCCGTAATTGTACCACTGGTTGATATATTATCCGCAAAAGTTGCTCCCCCTGTCTGAGCGATACTTAACCTCTCTGTTCCTCCTGCGTAGAATAATATTTTATCTCCCGCTGTGGTACCTTCTATCCTTACATCATCCGAAGTCCATCTAAAGGCATTACCATTGGCAAGAGTAATATCACCTGTTAAGCTACCTCCTGATAAAGGCAAGTAGGAACCCGCTGTGGCCCAACTGACGGCACCGCTGCCGTCCGTTTGTAAAACTTGTGATCCGGATCCGTCAGTCGTTGGTAATGCATAAGCTGTGGGTACACCTACTTTGGCTGTATTATTTGTAATGGCCGTGGACTGATCTGTTGTAATTCCTGTCTTGGCTGTATTCAAGGCAATCGCTGTGGCGTTGGTCGTAATACCGGAGATGTCTTGGTCTCCAGTATTGGTACCACTTATGGCATTGACTGCAGTGATTTGATCTGCCGTCAATCCTGTATCGCCCTTAGCACCTGCAGCACCTGTTAGTCCGATATCTCCTTGTGGTCCTTGAATCCCCTGAATACCTTGGTCACCCTTAGCACCTGCTGCTCCGGTATCACCTTTCGCTCCATCTGTTCCGTTTGTACCTGCGGCTCCTCTTGCTCCGGTATCTCCTGTTTTACCTGTATTGGCAACAATGGCGCTGGCCTGATCTGTTGTGATACCTGTCTTGGCCGTGTTGGCGGTAATCGCACTGGCTTGGTCCGCGGTAATGCCTGTTTTACCTGTATTGGCAACAATGGCGCTGGCCTGATCTGTTGTGATACCAGTCTTGGCCGTGTTTGCGACAATGGCACTGGCCTGACCTGTGGTAAATGTATCTTTGTATGGCGCAAGAGCCACTGCATTTCCATTGCTGATATATAATGTATCACCACTAAGACTTAAAGCTTGATTATCCGTATTCGCAACAATATCACCGGACTTTGCATAAAATGAAAGGGTGTCCAACTTAGCATATCCCGGCGCCCTTAATGCTGTATGTGCTTGTAAAGAAAACATACTGGCACCGATTTCTTGTCGTGGACTCAGAATATCATCCTTTAGTTGGATTTCTAAATAACCCGATTTTCCGATAGGAACCAATGGCACTGTTGCCCCGAGCATTGCATTAACCATACTCCCATCAACGGTTACTGTTTGGGTTTCTTCCCAAATTTTTGTACCATCTGTCATGGCATCGTAAATGCGGAAGGTTATGTCATAACTGCCTGGTGCAACAGGCATATTGTTACTATCCGTAAGATAAGCTTGGAAACTCATCTTATGGGGTACTTGAGCAAAAAGTGTCGAAATCATTAGTATTGCGATTAGTTTTTTCATGGTGTTAGTTCCTATTTAAGAAATGTGATTTTTTGTGTATTAAAATTATTTTTGTGGCGCACAGTAACAATATATGTGCCCGTGGCCAGTTGTTGTCCTGCAATCGTACGGGCATTCCATACAAATTGATAATGGCCCGCGCCGGGATAATCTTTTTTATGATCCAATACGATTCGGCCCAAGAGGTCATAGATGGTAATTTGAACCAATCCACCATCCGGAATCTCCAGATCAATTTTTGTCGAAGGATTAAATGGGTTGGGATAGGCCGGTTTAATCATAAATGAGTTGGGAATAATTTCCTCATCGTCTGTTCCCAATGAAGTCCAGCGAACGATCCAGCCCCAGTAGCCAGAAGATATTTTGTTTTGGTTCGATTGGGATACACCAATAACATTTTGTCCCACGGTGCCATTCAACTGATACGCATTACCTTTGGCTTGAATATTACCGGCGGATATACCTGACCGTTGGATGGCTTTACTTTGGGCACCCAGACCTGTCATGAGTATAAATGCAACCATGATTGTGGTTCGTATGGCAAACCATTTTTGAACATTTATTGTTTGTTTTATCATTTGTCTTCCTTGTTTGCTTTTGAAGAAAATTCTTTGATCATCGTTTCCAGTTCTGTGGTAACGATTGGTTTCATTAAAAAAGGGATATTCATTTTTTCTGCAATCTTTTTTACGGCAACATCTGCAGATACAATGATTGTTTTATGCATTAATTTTAATTGTGTCGATATATCTAAGCCCGTGCCATCACCAAGATGGTAATCTGAAATTAAAATATCTACATGATTTTTTTCTGCAATTGCTATAGCTTCACGGACCGATTTAGCATCACCGCAAAGTATCGTGTTTTCTTTATTCTCAATTACTTCCGCCAATGCAGCCAAACCGAGTGCTTCGTCATCGACGGCTAAGACTGAAATCGTTTGTCCTGACTCTTGTATGTTTGATTTAGGTGTAGCAAAATTCATGCTTAGATAATAATTGGAATAATTTTAAAAACATCATACAATGTTGTGAATGGTTCTATTATGTTGCGAAAGGGTCTATGGTGATGTGAGTGGGACCGGGGAAGAAGTTTGAAGTTAGATGGAAGAGGAAAGGGAAAAGGAAAAAGAAGAATAATGACAGTAATATTTCGATTACATTAATAGGATTATTGTCATGTCCCTTCTTCGGTGGGCAGGCAGATAAACAGTAAAGCCAAATACAACGGTCTAACAGTTTATCCGTTTTTTATACGATTAATCTTTTCTTTAATTCGATCGCATATGATCGACTCATAACCAATTGAGTCTCCAAGCCATTCAAATAGACATGAAACGTTCCCTTCCCAAATGGTGATATATGATGAATCTTATTAATATTTACAATTGTTGAGCGGTGAATTCTAAAAAAATGATTTTCAGGTAAAATATTTCTCCAGTCTGAGAGTGATTTCCGAATAAGGGTTGGTTTTATACCCAATATATAAATCATAGAATACACATCCTTTGCCTCAATATATTGAATTTCCTTTAATTGAATAAACTGAAAAGTCTCATCAGTTTGAACAAATACTCTATCTTCTAAGGTGAAAGTTTTAAGAACAGGTTCGTATTTTTTATTTTCTATTTTATTAAATACGTTTTGTATACGCTCGACAGTTGGCGGTTTTACAATATAATCTATTGCATTAACCTCAAAAGCACGAATAGCATATTTATCCATAGCGGTAATAAATACAATTTTTGTTTGCGGCGGTACAAATGGAACTAAATCAAAACCTAAATCCCCCTTGAGATTTATATCAAGGAAAATGATAGAAAATTCAGTTTGGTTCAAGGCTTCTTTTGCCTCCGATAAAGAATCCGCTTCGGTAGTGACCCCTTCAGGACAAATTTCATGCACTAAATCACAAATTTGTTTCCTTGCGAAAGTTTCATCATCTACAATTAAAATATACAATGGATTCATAAGGATGGTATTATTAAAGTAACAATAACTTTTCCATCTTCTTCTTTATGGGTTAAAGTCCAATTATCTTTAAAATGATGTAATAACCGTTTTCGAATATTTACAAGTCCGATACCACCTTCATACAAGGCTATTTTTTGATTCTTTTTTGATTCATCTTTTTTCACCCATTTACCATCATTCTCAACGACGATATTTAAATTTGTATCTTTTTTATCAACAAATAGATTAACACTACAAACACCATCATGCGTGTTATATCCATACTTTACTGCATTTTCGATTATTGGGAAGATAATTAACCCAGGTATTTTATGATCCATTAGTGATTCGGGACATGTAATGGCAGATTCCAACTTATCTTCATATCGTATTTTTTGTAATTCAATGAATTCTTCAATGAGGCCAATTTCATTTTTCAAACTTACTGTTTCCGATAAATCTTCACTCAAAATATGCTGGAAATATTTCGCAAGATGTAAAGTCATTTCACGCGCTTTATCGGGAGAATTACGAATTAAGTAATGAAGTGAATTTAGAACATTGTATAGAAAATGTGGTTTGAGTTGAAATCGCAATACTTTTAGTTTTTCTATTTTAACTTGCTCTAACATTAATGCTTGCTTTTGATTAGCGTCAATAATTAAATAAAAATATTTGAATAAAAAATATAATGTGGACCACAATAAAGCAATAAACACATAATTTACCATATGCGGAAAGCGAGCGCCGGGTACAAAAAAACCAATCATTAATTTTGGGAAAATACCAAAAGTAAATGTTGCTATAATAAAACTGAATAAAGCAGCAAGAGATATAACAGCAAAAACAATAGTGCTTAAGGGTTTATTAATTAAATTTGCTTTTTTAAAAATAATGCGCGCTATTAAAGATATTAATAATCCCGTAAAAGAAACAATAAATCCATATAATGCCACTTCAGTTGAAGGACCATGATCTAAAGATACTTTGAAAAATATAACAAAAAAAAGCGTCGACCAGCCAGTTATCTGTAACTGCCAAAATGTAAATATTCTAGGGCGATTCAAAAGATTATGCCCATTTTACATACGGTTTTCTTGGAGCAAAATCAAACCCTGTGGCACCAGAAATATCGGATATTTCGTAAAACTTTTTCCCATCCTTGAAATATTCGTCTATAATACTTTTAACGACTTCCATATATTTTTTCATACCAACCAAATTAAATACGCCAGTTCCTTGGTGAAATAGTATATCGCCACCAATCAAGTTAAATAGAAATGAATATAAACCATCGTCCGTTTTAAATTTCCATTCAGGATTTTCCGTAATAGGCAAACCCGATACAGGGCTCTTTTTATTCATTTATCAAATCTTTAAGAATTTATAAGTCATTTAGGTGAGAGTTTCGTCCCATCAGGTGTATCTTTTACAATCCACCCTTTCGAAGCTATTAAATCGCGCAATTCATCCGACTTTGCCCAATCTTTATGTTGTCGCACTTCCTCTCTCTCAGAAACCAATTCTATTATCTCTTGCGGAATAGACTCATCTTTAGGAAGCACACCGAATACTGAATCAAAATAAGCAATAAAATTTATTCCTTGAGATGCTTCATCTTCAGATAATGAATTTTTATCCAAAGTTGAATTTGTAACACGAATCCAATCAAAGAATACAGCCAAAGCCTTTGGCGCATCCAAATCATCTTCCAAAGCAATGTTGAATGGATTCACCGCATCGGGGAAATCGGATGTGGATTTTCTATCTATATCAGTCAAACGTATTCGCAATTCATGAATCCTCTGGATGGCCATTTTAGCTTCATGTTGTTTATCCAAGGTAAAATTAACTTTCGTTCGATAATGGGCACTTAGCATGATATAGCGAATCTCTTCTGCAGTAAAACCTTTTTCGAGCAGATCCGGTATACAATAAAAATTTTCGATAGATTTACTCATTTTACCACCATCTACCATGAGAAATTCAGAGTGAAGCCAAAAATTCACAAAGGGCGTATCAGCAGCACAAACTGATTGGGCAATTTCATTTTCATGATGGGGAAACTTATTATCCACACCACCACAATGAATGTCAAAATGCTGTCCTAAATATTCCATAGACATGGCAGAACATTCTATATGCCAGCCAGGGCGGCCTTTACCCCACGGTGAATCCCAAGCCACATCACCATCTTCATTCTTGTAAGCTTTCCAAAGGGCAAAATCCTGGGGATTATCTAACCCATATTCATCTGATACCACCCGTTCTGATTGGCGCATTCCCGCCATATTAATATTTGTCAGATTACCGTAATCTTTAAATGATTCAATGGAAAAAAAGACAGAACCATCATCCGTTTTATAAGCATTCCCTTTATCAATTAAGGATTTAATCATTTTGATCATGCCATCCACATGTTCGGTGGCAGCGGGATATACATCGGCGGGAATAATTTTTAATGATTTTAAATCACGGTAAAACAATTCAGTATAATGGCTTGTGATTTCTGAAAGAGGTTTCCCCTCATCCATAGATTTCTTAATGGTCTTGTCATCCACATCTGTAATATTCATTACATGAAAAACATCAAATCCACGAGCCACTAAAACTCGTTTAAGAAAATCTTCAAAAAGGAAGGTGCGAAAATTGCCAATATGGGCTGTATCATATACGGTTGGTCCACATGTATATAGTTTAACTTTCCCTTTTTCTAAGGGAATAAAATCTTCTTTTTTTCGTGAAAAAGAATTATAAAATCGGAGCACGTTTTTTACCCACTGATTGGAGAAATTTTAGATCTATATGAACTGCAATTGCCTGCTGAAGTGCATCAATTTTTATGACAAGTCTATCCTCACCTTTTATTTGAAGCACAATACCTTTAGTTCCTTTCATAGGCCCTTCAAATACTTCTACTTCATCCCCTACTGAAAAATATTCTGTAGGTTCAAGTTCATACCCTCCTTCCAAAGCTAAGCGAATCGACTTTATAACTTCGTCTTGGACGATTGCGATACTACCACTAAACTTGACAATCGTACTTATGCCATGTGTTTCTAACACAAAAATTGAATTTTTAAGTTCTATCCGTGCAAATAAATAACTCGACAGAAGAGGCAATTCTACCCATTTCATTCGGTCGGACCATTTGCGCTTTTGCCGTACCAATGGCAAATAGGCCTCTATCCCATTTTTCTCTAATTGCTGAAGAGCAACTTTTTCTGCCCGAGGTTTCGAGCGGACAGCTATCCAATGTTGTTCCATTAATCTTCTAATGCTTCATTAATTATTGTTTGTATCAATTCCGGAAAACTTAATCCAGCAGCAGCAGCCGACTTTGGAACTAAACTTGTTTCTGTCATTCCCGGCAATGTATTCACTTCTAAAAACCACGCTTTGTTGGTTTCATCTAATCGAAAATCCACTCTAGAATAGTGGCGACACCCTAGTAATTTATGGATTTTTAAAGCTGACGCCTGAATCGATTTTGTTATTTCTTCCGATAAATTTGCGGGACAAAAATAGTCCGTCATTCCTTGGGTATATTTACATTCATAATCGTAGAGTTCATGACTGGGGACAATTTCTACAATGGGGTATGCTGTATCACCAATGATTGATATTGTTATTTCACGGCCGGCAATAAAGGCTTCTATCAAAACAACAGAATCGTATTGCCGCGCTAATGCAACAGCATCAGCCAATTCAGATTGATCTTGAACAATGGTCAATCCAATGGTGCTACCTTGACTGTTGGGTTTCACCACCACAGGATAACCCAAATCATGATCCATAGGCACATCATCACCTGAGGATAATGCAATCCAATTCGGTGTTAAAATATCTTTTCGATGAACCAACGCTTTACTCACCCGTTTATCCATACAAATGGCAGATGATTCGTTACCGGAACCGGTGAACCGCACACCCAAAGATTGAAGGAATCCCGGAATAACACCATTCTCACCATCACCACCGTGAAGGCCATTAAACACCACATCCACCGATAATAGATCTGGAATTAATGATTTTATATCATCTTGGGAATCAAGTGATAAAACATCATAGCCCAACTCTTTACAGGCATCAGAAATTGCTTTTCCTGAAGATAAGGACACATCCCTTTCAGCTGAATTTCCACCGGCTAAAACGCCAATCTTCATTGCGCCAACTCTCCCAAAATTTGTTGAGCACCATCCATGATATCTTTAACAATAAATGTGGGTGTAATTGACCCAAGTTTTTTTTGCGTATCCTCACCTCGGCCGGTCAATACTAGCATGGTATCCATCCTTGAATTTATGCCCGCTTCTATATCGGAAACAGCGTCACCAATCATTATTGAATTGGCCAATTCAATACTATGATCTGAAGCCGCTTCCTTAAACATACCGATTCCTGGTTTTCTAAAGTCCGATGCATTATCTGGATGATCGGGACAAAAATATATTCCTAGCAAATTCAAATTGTTATTATAAAACTCATTCAATATAAAATCATGAATTTCGCCCAATCGATTGATATCAACAATGCCGCGGCCGATTCCCGATTGGTTGGTAATTATACAAAAACGATGGCCTGCGTTACCCAGTTGTTTCAGCGCATCCATGGTAAAATCATAAAATTCAAACTGGTCTATTGAATTGATATATCCTGGATCAGGATTCAAAGTGCCATCCCTGTCTAAAAATATTGTATCGTATTGTTTCATTCTGTGATATGCTGACCAGAAATGTCTTTAATATTTACTGAACTGCGGAGAAAATAAATGGCCCCTATAATTATTAAAGGTACAAACCCGACCGCATGGAGAAGTACGGCGAAAGCTTGAGATTCTGTCCTACTTACGAAAAACAATGTAGTTAATACATAAACTGCTGCTGCATGATATGTTCCCACGGCACCGGGGGCTGCTGGAATGGCAACTGCCAAGGATGTGGAAATCAACACAACGCCCACTTCAATCCACGATAAATGAATTCCTGCCGCAAGGATTACAGCATAGGTAATGCTGTAATAAACCACCCACATAAAAATGGTATGCAGCACAATTTGCCCAACGTGCTTTGTGGCACGGATGGAGGTTAAACCATCCACCAAACTATTAATAATTGTAAGAATACGATGGGCCCATGGCTTTTCAAAAACTGACCATTTTTCAATTTGTTCTATCAAATGGGATTTGGCACGTCCCAAGGCTAAGACAAAACCAAAACCAACTAGGGTAAATATTACTACTGCTAACATGATATTCCGGCCAGCTTCATCAAATGGATATAACCATCCAAAAATTAAAATCATACAAACAAGCCCGAGCATATCTAAAATTCTCTCAAGGATTACTGTTCCAAAAGCAGCCGATGTTTCTACATTTTCCCTCGCTGCAATTGTATAAGCCCTTAGCAGTTCTCCTAATCTAAATGGTAAAACAGCATTCCCGAAATAGCCCACCATAGTGGCTGCGAAAAGTGGATGAAATCGAATATTTTCAATTGGTTCCAAAAGCAACTGCCATCTTTCAGCGCGAATCGCCACAGAAAATATCAATAACATAATTGCTATGGATAACCATAACAGGTTCACAGATTTGAGGTGAAACCACAATTCATTAAAATCTACTTGGTCAAAAGCATAATAAAGTCCCACAGAACTGATGGCAATACTAATGATTAATTTTAACCACTTATTCACGGAGATTAATGACCTCCTTCGCAGATGGGTTGAATGAATGGTATAATTTCAAATTTCCAATTCTATATTTGTTTACTTTCAGAGATACGTTTTGATCGGGGCCGTAAATTATTTTGATTACTTTGGGATGCCCCTTTTTTGATATGGTCAATTTCCCTTTATAACCCATCATGGGTATATCAATATCCATCGCCACTATCATCTCACCCACAATAGGTGTTCCGAAAAGAACATCTTTAAAATCACCTGTAATGAGATTAAAGATACTTATATCGCCTTCAACCGTTTGGTCAATAATGAGCTGGCCTGTCACCTTGTTCCACGTTTTGATCGTATCTCCTGCTACATAAACAGTTTCAGAAGCTGTATCCAAAAGGTAATGTTCTTCTTTAAATATTTCAATCGTACCATATTCAACTGAATTGGATTCAAATTGCTTCTGCTGAATCTCTACAGAAATCACCACACCATTGGCATCGTTCATGGCTGAAATAAATTTGTCTTTCCATGGATTAGTTTGAGCCAATGACACTACTGAAAACAGTGACATATAGATTAAGGTGCGCTTCATGGATAGTTAATCGAGTGTTTCTAGGTACGACTCATCGACCAGTACTTCTCGCGCTTTACTGCCCGTAAAAGTACCCACAATGCCAGCTTGTTCCATTTCATCAATCAATCGCGCTGCACGGGAATAGCCAACTTTTAATCGCCGCTGAATGAGTGATATAGATCCTTGCTGATGCATTACTACCAATTTTACAGCTTCATCAAATAGTTCATCAAATCCACCATTATCTCCAGTAACGAGTCCACCGGCGCCCATAGTTTCTCTTGGACTAGGTAAAACCAATTCATCTGCCTTGGGTTGTTGTGTTATATGGCCCATTAACGATTCAATTTCTTCGAGACTTAAAAATGCATTATGAAGTCGGGTTGGCTCAGAGGAACCACTGCCAAGATATAGAAGGTCACCTCGGCCAATGAGTTTTTCTGCACCGGAGCCGTCGATGATAGTTCGTGAATCAATTTTTGTGGCTACTTGAAAGGCAATCCGAGATGGGAAATTGGCTTTTATCACACCGGTAATCACATCCACCGATGGTCTTTGTGTTGCAACCACCAAGTGAATCCCAACTGCACGTGCCAATTGAGCCAAACGAGCAATCGGCGCTTCAACTTCTTTGGCATTTAGCATCATTAAATCTGCAAGTTCATCAATAAGTACAACAATAAATGGCATGATAGTTTCACCTTTGTCGCGCATCTTTTTATTATATTCGCCAATATTACGAACAACCGCATCGGCCAAAACATCGTAACGTCTGCCCATTTCTTTTTCAACAGCGCGGAGAGCTAATGTTGCATTCTCTGGTGTGGTAACAATTGGTTCATCTATATCTTCTATCTTAAGTAAATGATAATCAGATAATGAACGATATAAAGTCATTTCAACTTTTTTCGGATCAATAATGACAAATTTCACTTCATCCGGTGAGGCCTGATAAAGCAAACTGGCCAGAATTGTATTCATACATACAGATTTCCCGGAACCAGTGGTACCGGCAATAAGGAGGTGTGGCATTTCGGCTAAATCTAATATTGCGATTTCCCCTGTAGTTGTCTTCCCTACCGCTAAAGTCAATTTTGATTCCGCCGAAGCGAATTTCTCTGAATTGATTACCGACTTGAAATAGACCATATCAGGGTTGCGGTTTGGAATTTCAATCCCCACCGAGGATTTTCCCGGAATTGGGGCAATGACACGAACACGGCTTGCTTCCATCACGCGGGCTAAATCGTCGGATAAAGCGACAAATTTATTGACGCGAACACCTTCAGCAGGCTCTACCTCAAATAATGTAATAACGGGACCTGGACTCACATTAACCACTTTACCCATAACACCGAATGTCTGTAATGATTGCTGGAGGAAGTTGGCGCGGTCCACCAATTCGTCGCGACTCATACCGCTCTGAATATTGAGAGGATTAGCTAACAATTCCGCCGATGGCAATTGGAATTCCCGTTTGGGCGTTTTACGCTCTTTAACCGCATCAATATCAACTTCCGTTTCCTCAACTACTTCACCAACTTCTAAATTACCTTCTTTTGCTTCATCCTGTTCCGGGTCAACAGATGATTGATCAGTCTCAATTATTGTTTCATCTGTTTCGTCTTCATTCTCTTTAGACGCTTTTTGATCGATGTCAATATCTTCGAATGAATCATCCACCTCTTCTGCTGAAGATTCAGGTTTTTGCAATTCATCAATTGGTTCTTCATCTTCAGTTTCAGGACGTTTTTCAGGTTCAATTACATCTGCTTCATCTTTTCGCTGCGAATCAATTTTTTCTATCAAATTTTGTGTATGACGACGCTTTTCATCCTCGACGGATATATTTTCAGTAACCAATTTTTGATTATCCCGTTTTTTCTGAATCTTCTCTAATAATGCTTTGATCGGCTCATAAAAACTGAATCCAAAGTAACCGCGAATAAGTACCATCCACAGGGCTGAAAGAATAATGACAATGCCAATACCACCAACAAAATCATAAATGAATTGGGAGATGATGCCGCCGATCAATCCACTGAAACGAAAAGAATTATCCAATATACCATAACGAAATATTTGTGCGGCGCCCAGAGTAATTGAAGATAATACAACAACACCAATTAAATAACCAGAGAGGCGACTGATCGCTTCAAATTCTTTGTGTGTAAAAAACCAAATTCCCCACGAAATCGCTAAAAGGGGTAAAATAAATGAACTATAACCAAAGGTGAGTTTAATGAAAAAATAGCCAATCCAAACACCAAGGATTCCCATGGGATTTTCCACACGAACATTTGGTGAAATACCCGGATCTTCAAAAGGGCTGTATCCTAGCAAACTGATAAAAACTAATAGTGAAATAGCTACGGCCAGAATACCTAATATTTCTAATCTTCTTTCTTTCATTAAAATAATTCTCCATGTGATTCCGTCATTTCATCATACCAATCCACAAACCGACTGACACCAACATCAATACTAATTTGAGCTTCATAATCTAAACGTGATTTAGCACGGGATACGTCTGAAAAAGTTTGGAGAACATCGCCGGCAGGTAATGCTTGTCGCTCAAGTTTGGGGTCAACCCCAACACGCTCGCCAATCACATGAACTAATTCATCTAGTTTTACCGGCTCTGAATTTCCCAAGTTGTAGATAGCATATTGATCTTCAGCGTTCATGGCGCCAAATATACCATTAATTATATCGTCGATATATGTGTAATCCCGCGCCGTAGAACCATCGCCAAAGAAGGGAATAGCCTCTCCTCGTTTCATCATTCGGGTAAATTTATGAATAGCCATTTCTGGACGTTGTCTAGGCCCATAAACGGTGAAAAACCGAAGGCATGATGTGGGGATTTCACTCAAATGATGATAGGTATAACACATCACTTCACCCATTTTTTTTGTGGCACCATAAGGGGAAATTTGAAAATCCACAATATCATCTTCGGAAAATGGTGTTTTTTTATTATTACCATACACTGAGGATGAACTAGCAAATAAGAATTTTTGCACATTCGATTTCTGCATGGCCTCCAACAAAGTTTGGGTACCGTTAATATTCACATCGGTATAAAGCAAGGGATCTTCAATCGAAGGTCTTACACCTGCCATGGCAGCCAAATGTACGACAACTTCAAAATCGTTTTTCTCAAACAATTGAGAGACCAATTCACTATCCCGAATATCACCTTTTACAAAAGTGTATTCATCATAATCTGAATGACTGGATCGATTTAATTCTTTGATGCGTGGATTATAAAATTCGTTCAAATTATCAAGACAGACAACTTTGTTCCCCGCTGCGAGCAATTGATCGGTTAAATGAGAGCCGATGAAACCTGATCCGCCAGTGACCAAAACTGATTTATTTGAGGTTTTTTCCATAGAACTATGCTTTAACTATTTACAGTCCCATCTTTATAAAATGGCGGTTTAACAACTTTGCACTTTAATTTTTTATTACGGACTTCCAATTCCAGTTCCGTGCCAATCTTTGCCATTGGTTTCGCCACGTAAGCAATGCCGATTCCCCGCTTTAAAGATGGTGATTGGGTGCCGCTTGTTACTTCTCCCACCACTTCTCCATTCGCTAAAACTGAATATCCTTTACGAGGAATTCCGCGATCAATCATTTCTATACATATCAATCTGCGGGAGAGTTTTTCCTTTCCTTCAACCAATGCATCTTTACCAATAAAATTATTTTTTTCTAATTTGGTGATCCATCCCAAGCCCGCTTCAATCGGGTGGGTGGTTTCATCAATATCATTCCCATAAAGGGCATATTTCATTTCCATCCGGAGCGTGTCTCGACAACCGAGGCCCACAGCTTCGACATTGTTTCCACCAGCGGACATAATGGCATCCCAGATTTTGACAATGTTATCGTGGTCAGCATATACTTCAAAACCCAATTCTCCAGTATACCCAGTTCGTGCTATTGTGGCAGGACTGCCATCTATATTTCCAATATCAAAACAATAAAAGTCTAAGGTATTCAAATCTATATCCACAATGGTCTGAAGAATTTCTCTGGACTTCGGCCCTTGAAAAGCGATCAAGCCAGTTTGTTCACTCATATCCATAATATCTACATTGTCAGGCTTATGA
>Ga0209776_1001091_pt1 | contig 15005 bp, 11 predicted proteins | sample SaaInlLV_10m_DNA_3_FD_184670 | JGI IMG/M metagenome (GOLD analysis project Ga0209776, IMG submission 184670) | Marine microbial communities from expanding oxygen minimum zones in the Saanich Inlet - Saanich Inlet SI073_LV_165m_DNA (SPAdes) (version 2) | ecosystem: Environmental > Aquatic >...
AATAACGATTCTTTTTTATTTGGTTCGGAGTTAAAATCATTAAAGGCGTTTAAAGGGTTTTTTGGTAAGGTGGATCGTGACGCCCTGGCAATGTATTTAAAATACGATTATGTTCCATCTCCTTACTCAATATACAAAGGTATAAATAAATTACCTGGCGGTAGTTATGTTAAGCTTAGCATGGTTAACAATGTTTGGAGCAAAGAAAATACCTCCGGCCCGAATTATTATTGGTCCATGAGTGATATTGCTAAATCTGGAAAAGGCATTAATAAATTTAATGGAAGTGATGAAGATGCAATTCAAGAATTGGATGGCTTATTAAGTAGTGCTATCAAGCGACAAATGCTCTCTGATGTTCCTTTGGGCGCTTTTCTTTCTGGAGGAATTGACTCTTCAGTGGTTGCTGCATTGATGCAGAAACAGTCTAAGAAAAAAATAAAAACCTTTACTATTGGTTTTAACGAGAAGCATTACAATGAGGCAGAATATGCTAAAGAGGTGGCCTTGCATTTGGGGACAGAGCATACGGAATTGTATATTTCTCCAGAGCAGGCAATTGATGTTATTTCACGTCTTCCCGAAGTCTATGATGAGCCTTTTGCGGACTCTTCACAAATACCCACAATATTAGTCTCTAAGCTTGCAAAGCGACATGTAACTGTTTCTCTTTCTGGTGATGGCGGAGATGAATTGTTTGGCGGCTATAATCGTTATTTTATGGCTGATAGGGCGTGGAATAAAATTGAAAAAATCCCATTTGCTGTTCGCAAAATAATATCCAAAGGCATTATATTGCTTTCTCCAAAAGTATGGAGCTTTTTGATAAATAACGCATTTAAATTACTTCCTAAAAGATTTAGTATGGCGCATCCAGGGGATAAGATTTATAAGTTGTCTAAAATGCTTTTATCAGATAATATTTACAATGTATATGATGGTTTGGTTTCACACTGGGATAATTCATTTGAAGTAGTTATTGATTGTAAAAAAAAGGCTAGAAATACAGGTGAAAATATTAACCTCGCTCATTCTGAAGAAGGGATGATGCTTTTAGACTCTATTACGTATTTACCAGATGATATATTGCATAAGGTGGATAGGGCTGCAATGTCTGTCTCTCTAGAGACTAGGGCGCCATTTCTTGATAAGAATGTGGTTAAGTTTTCTTGGAGGCTGCCATTCAATATGAAGATTAGAGACTCCCAAGGGAAGTGGATTTTGAGAAAAGTATTAGACAGATATGTACCCAAAGAATTAATTGATCGACCCAAAATGGGCTTTGGAGTTCCCATAGACTCCTGGCTTCGCGGCCCTTTGCGAGAATGGGCGGAGGAGCTTTTGAGCGAGGAAAGGCTTAAAAATGATGGGTATTTTCACGTGAAACCAATTCGTGAAAAGTGGAATGAGCATTTATCTGGACATCGAAATTGGCAGTATCACTTATGGAGTGTATTAATGTTTCAAGTATGGCTAGATAGTCAATAACAAGATATAGAAATATTGTTTATTTTTCTTGTGGCTGGTAAATATTTTTACATCAATAATATTAGAAAGATCGTCCTACCTTTAATTTCTTGCCTTTAATTAAACCATGGTAAGAATGGCCTAATAGCATAATGAGCCAAAAAATTGGGGAGTCGTAAGAATCCCATAAAAAGCTTTCAATAAAGAACGCACAAAGCAAAGCTGAAAAATAACTCTCTTTATTAGTGTCACTTAAAAAATAATTTAATAAAATTAAGATTAGCCTGATAAGTAAGAAAAAGGCAAAACCCAAGCCTCCAAAAAATACGCACGAAAAGAAAAGAGAGTGAGGCTCAAAATTCTGTGAAAAATTTAGAAAGCCATTCAAATCAACTAAAAAAATATTATTAGACATTAAATATTCAAATGATATTGTTTTTAACCATGAAAATAAGCTTAAATAATAATCTAAATTTAAGAAATTAAAATAGAATTCCCTATAATATTTTGTGTGCATAATTTCAGTGCCACTTTCGACAAATGTGAAGTGAGTTAAAAACAAATAACCAAGACAAGTAAAGGTAATTAATAAAAGCTTTGGAGTTTTCTTATATTTATCAGCTATTTTTAAGATAATCAAAATGGAGAAATATAGAAAGCCGATCTTTGCCTGAGTTAATACCAAGGCAGTGATAAGAGTTAGTCTTATTTTTCTTTTGGTAGAGCCCCTGTATTCTGCAAAGTTTAAAACCCCTAAGCATGAAATAATTATATACGCACTGTAATTGATACTAGTTTGAAAGCCGGAGATATGATTACTAAGATTAAATCCTGTAATTTCATTAATAATTTTTGATGTTGGATTTGGATATCCTAATGGCTGATTTTGGTGAAAGATATTAGTTTCAAGAAATATTGACTCTATCAGTCCAAAATAGAGTCCTGCAACAGAAATTATTCCGGATATTAATATGCAATTAAAGACTAATTTAAGAGTGTCAATCTCAGACTTTACTGAGTGCTCATACAAAGCCCTTATGAATGTGTATAAAGTTAAAAATGAAATTGCATATAGGTTTAATTTTTCTTGAATTAAGAAGTGAGTAAAGATTGAAATTATAATTATAAAATCAATATTTTTAAAATTTTCTCTAAAAGTATTTAACAGGTATGTATAAATACTTTTTCTATTTAGAATAATAAAAATGGAAAATATTGTATAAATTAATGGCTTAGTGTTAAAAAAATAATTTTCAAACCAAAGTGTGGAAGAGAAAAAAAACAACAACAAAGTGCCAAAGGTTAAATAACAGTAATATATGATATTTGGTGGCGTGTGTATTCCCATATTAAATCTTTAATTTTAGCAGTTCAGAAGCTCTTAATGCAAGCATGAAGAGCTTCCTTTCATCGTCAACATGAAGGGGAAGCATGCTAATAAATAATGAAGCCTCTATTTTTCTTACAAGTTCTATCTCATACCCAAGTGAATGGCAAAAATCACTAAAAACCCCCTCTATTTTTTGATCTAAAGCTTCGTTAAAATCAACGTAAGCTCCCATGGAGTTGTCAAACTGAATTGTTGCAATATTATTAATGATGTGATCATAACCTCCTAATAGAGAGTGGGAGAGTTTAGCAAGATCATAATAGGGGGTTCTGTAAGCCTCCCCTCCCCTGGGGTCGATAAAAGTAATTTTATTATCCTCTTCTGAGAAGATCATATTAGAAAGACAAAGATCCCCATGTGAGAAGTAAGATGTATGAAGTAATTTTTTGTATCTCTTTAAGTGTTTATTGGAGTCGCTGTACAAGTCGCTAACCCCATTAAATGAAGTGTGTAATTTAATGAAATTATTTAGTTTAGAATAGCCCTTCCATTGTCTTAATTTGTCATGCCGCTCATTGTTTTTATCTATAATAAATTTCAAGTTGTCTACATATTTTTCACTTTTATGTTTTTTTAAATCTTTAAAATAATAGCCTAGATATTGTAAAATATTTTTAACCCTGTCTGTTCTTATAGGGGCATTAATGAAAGCAATGGAAAGGTCGATGCCAGCTATTTTTTGCATAGTATAGCTGGCATCGACCTTGTTTTTTTGAAAATTAAAAACTTGAACATAATATTTTCTAAGATCTTCAGGGATATTTTTAAGAAATAAGAACTCCGACTCTAGTTTTTCAGTTTCAGCAGACACTTTAGTAAACCTCTCTTTATTGGAGAGTATTTTATTAAAATGCCTTGTGTGTGAGTTCTCCGTTATTGCTTCTCTAAAATCTGAAATATTTAGTATTCTCTTTAAGTGTGTTTCATTTTTTAAATTTAATATCTGACTACCAGCTTCATCATTCAGAATCGATTTAAGCTGTGACAACCTACCTTTAAAGATGTAACTATTTTTAGTGCCAAATAGTAATGAAAAAATAGAACAGGCTATTTTTTGTATGAATTGATGTTGAGTTTGATCGTTTACATGAATAATATTGGAGCACCAGAAGATAGCGGTAGAATCGTCATGATGAGTTTCTAGGAGTTCGTCCTCATCAATAATAATAACGTTTATTTTTTCCGGAATAGAATCAATTATGATTTTTTTAAAATTTGAGCGCATGAAAGAAATTTTTGAAAATCTCTCTAATTTTAAAAAGTTAGAGAGGCGTGTATCCTCTATCTTTTTTTCTATATAAAAAAAATTCATACTTTACCGAGCTCTATTTTTAAGTGCATGTGTGACATATTTTAAAAATATTTGAATCCTATTGCTTAATTTACCGCTCCAGCTTGATTGACCAAAAGTCCTTCTCTTTTGGATTATTGGCAAAATAATTGCTTTTTTCCTGCATAAGTTATAAAGTTCTAAATCTATGCAAAAATCATTTGGAAGCGTATTTATATTCTTTATATTCTCAACTGAGATAAGTTTAGGTTGGCCATTAAAATCAGAAATTTTTCTAAAATAGATAATTGAAAGTATAAGCCTGAGGAGTGATGAGTTAAACCTATCTAATAATGATCTATTTAGTCTTTTTGGAAGAATGCTTAAAGCTTGATTTAGTCCTGATAAGCTTGATGAGTTGGTTTGAAAGAAAGAATAAGCGTCAAATTGTAAGTCAGAATGATTAAGAAGGACTAAATCTGAGGATGTTTCTAGTAGTCCTTTTTTAACACCATATCCGTAGCCTATATTTTTTTTAATAGATATTACTTTAACCTTTTCATCTTGATTGGAAATTTTCTTCAACTTGACTAATGTTTCATCTGAAGAGCCATTATCAATGTATATATATTGAACTACATTTAATAGTCGTTCAATTTTTTTTTGTGCAGTATGAGTGTCAAAGATATTATCCTCTTCATTATAAAAGGGTATCAAAATAGTAACAGTTTTATTCCAATAAGGCCCACTAAATTTAAATATAAAGTCTTCAATTGAGATATTTTTGTCATCTAAATACCAGCCGTTGTAGCCACACCAGGGCTTACCTAAAATTAACTCATCATAATTAATTTTCTTTTCTTTTAGCCATAATTCGGCAATAGGCCTAGTGATCGATTCAATCTTATTTAAATCCCCCTTGAGTGACCTCATATTTCTGGCAGAAAAAATTTTTGACTCATAGCCTAAAGATATGGCATTTTTAACAGCAATAGCAACTGGCATGTTAACTGTTTTTTTTGCATAGTTGGTTACACCATCTTCTACAGTTAGCGTATTGTCAAGATCAATAATTAATATATCTTTACTGTTAGGCATCTTTGTTTTTTATAAAATAATCATGAATGAAAAGAGCGCCAGAAATTAATAAGCCTGATCCAAATATAAAGAGGCTGTAGACGACAGAATAGTTAACTATATCAGGATTGTTTGCAACTATCCCAATACTGTAAAAGGCTAGTTGAATTCCGCCAAGGCCCATTGGTCCATTTGGCAAAAGTGAGGATAGAGAGACAGCTAGTGCTAAGAATATAATTAAATCAATTTTTCCATCCAGTATTTCGAAAAATATAAAAAAAGCAGATATCTCTAAGGTCCATATGAGAAAAGATATTGCTAAGCAAGAGGTGTATTTTTGATTGAGGATTTTTTTTATTTTTTTTATTGCATTTAGAAAATTACCAGTTGATTTAACTGTTAGTGAATTTAATCGTGTGGTTTTTTTTTCTACAAATATTTTATGAATAATTAAAGTTAGCTCCTCAATTGAATAATAGATGAGCGCCATAATTAATAAAAGAATTAGGGATCCAAAAAGTACATAATTTAAAGCTGATAGTTCTAATGGAGAAAGGTATATGCTAATTGATAGAATTGTAAATATAATTAATAAGTCTAAAAATCTCTCACAAATAAGAGTTACAAATGAGTTAAAGTAAGATCCAAAAAAAGAGCGAAAATAAATCAACCTATAAGCCTCTCCCAACTTAAAAGGAAGTAAGATATTTACTCCATTAGCCTTGTATTGTTCGCGCCACAAATTCCTAATACTGTAATTAGCTAACGGATTGAGTATAACCAATCTTAAAACCCTTACAGTGTGAGAAAGTAGATATAGAGTTACAGCAATAAACAAATTAAAATAATTTAAATCTTTAAGTATGTTGGTGATTTTATTTTTATCTAGGTCAACGACACCTAGTGTGTAATAAATAAAAATAATTCCAAGAGTAATATATAAATATTTTTTAAAGTGCCAATTTTGAAGAAAATCAGACATCACTTAAGCCAGTCTTCGTATTCTTGTGGCGTCCCTAAAATAATGGTATCTTTTGGATTCTCATTATGGATATTAAAGATTTTTAAGCCTGAATTTAAGGCTTCAATGTACACATCGCTAATAAATAATTCTTTATGACTTTTGTTCATTTTTTTATATAACTCTCCGTATGTTTTGCAGTTAGAAAAAACATAAAGCCCAGTTGTCGCCGTCTTGGATATTACTCTTTTTTCAATAATTTCTTCTACCAAACCTTCAGAATTTACAGATGTGTAGCTAAAATTTTCGCTAGCAGAGTTAAAGGTATCTATTACCCCATCAATACTATTATTTATAATTTTATTAATAGTATTTAAGTCTCTATTTAAAAGAATGGTGTCGCCATTATGAAAAGCAATAGGCTTGTTTTTATAATCATTATTAAAATCCTTCTCTATAATTTTTGTTGCTAGGAATGCTGTTTCTGCCTGACCTTTTGTGTCTGAAATAAAATTAATATGAAGGGTGATGTTTAATTTTTTACCAATATTTTGAATATTTTTTTTCCAATTTTTGTTTCTGGTATTGAGCATTAAGATAAACTCATCATTCCCAGATGAGATAAAATTTTTTAAAATTAGCTCTAGTATTGTAATATTGTTATTTTTGCTAGGCAGTAAGAATTTTGGAATTTTGTATCCCTTTTTAATAAATCTCTGCCCCAATCCTGCAAGGCAAAGAACAATCATAATTTTTTTCATATCGTGTCGCTATTTTTTCTAACAGAAGTATATAGGGGTGTAATATTAGCGTGTAGCTTATAAAGTCTACACTATGTTTTAAATCTAGTTTGATGTCAATTTTCAACTATATTATATCTATTTATCTGAGATAATAATTTATTTAATAATAGGGAGAGAGAGAGAGAGAGATGTTACCTGGTGTCGTCAATAATTTCTGGAAAGACAATGAAAAAAGCATGTTTTTATACCTTTTTCTTTTTCATGTTATTATAAGTGTATCTTTATTCATTGTTGCCAATACAGAGTACCTTTCGAGTCTTCATAATGGTGAAGGGTTGTGGAATTTTGCTGTTGATTCCACCTTGTACCATAAAGAGGCGTTAAACTCGATTATTTATTTGGAAAATTCTGAGTGGCTGAGTTGGTGGCAATTGTATCAGGATCATCAGCATGTAAGAATAATATCTTTGGTATACTGGTTGACTGGATATTACGAGCCAATTATATTTGAAATTGTAAATGGTATTGTCTGGACTACATCGGTATTGCTCATTCATAGAATGGCTAGATCACTATTCCCGAATAATGACTTAGTTCCTTTATTTGTAGTTGTTTTCTTTTTTCAGCCATCAGTATTAATTTCTTCAACACAATTATTAAGGGATCCAATCCTTATACTTGGATTTTGCTTTATTTGCTATGGGTTTGTTCTTTTATCAAAGAAAAATTCAATATGGAAATGGTTTTTTGCAATTCAGTTTGGCCTTATATTGTTACTATCTATGCGTGAATATTTAGGGATACTTGTTCTATTTTTTTTACTACTTCCTGCAATTATTCTAGTTAGAAGTAAAAAAAATATTGCACCTTTGATACTTTTGCTTATTCCAATTATTTTATTGGAGTTTTCTCCTCAAAGAGAGGTGCATATATCAATCGCTGGTATTGCTGCAGAGGTTATTGCTAAAGAGCAAGTAAGTCAAAATCAAGTAAGTCAAAATCAAGTAAGTCAAAATCAAGTAAGTCAAAATCAAGTAAGTCAAAATCAAGTAAGTCAAAATCAAGTAAGTCAAAATCAAGTAAGTCAAAATCAAGTAAGTCAAAATCAATTAAGTCAAAATCAAGTAAGTCAAAATCAAGTAAGTCAAAATCAAGTAAGTCAAAATCAAGTAAGTCAAAATCAAGTAAGTCAAAATAAATCTGTATACATGGCTTTTTTAAACTCTATCTCGGAGAGGGTTTCTTCTATGCGATCTGGTTTTATAAATGTTAACTCTTATGCTGGGTCTCGCATTGATGCAGATCATAAATATAATAATTTTTTTGATGCAGTGCAATATTTTCCCAGAGCATTGCAAATAGGATTTCTATCCCCATTTCCATCAACTTGGCTCGAAGAGGGTAGGCAAACTGGCAGGGTTGGAAAATTATTATCTGGATTAGAGATGATTATTTGGTATTTGATTTTATTAGGATTTTTGTACACTATATTAAAAGAGCCATCTGCAATAAAACCATTGGCAGTTGTTTTTTTATTTTCCGTTATAGTAATAATTCTATTGGCCTACGTGGTCCCAAATGCTGGTGCTATATATAGGATGAGGCAAGCATATATGATACCATTTTTCTTATTTGGATCTTACGGCCTGCACTTAATTAGAAATGATTTTTTTAAATATACTAAAAGCTCTAAGCAGCTATGAAAAAAATACTTTTTATTGTCTCTGAAGACTGGTACTTTGTCTCTCATAGGCTTCATCTGGCTACTGCAGCCATTAATGATGGTTATGAAGTTGCATTATTGAGTAGAATATCGCAACATCAGGAGCTTATTAGTTCACTAGGGGTTAAAGTGATAAATTGGCCACTTGAAAGAGGTTCGTTCAGCCCTTTATTGGAATTCAAAGCAATTTATTGTATTGTTGATGTAATTCGCAACTTTAAACCAGATTTGATTCATGCAGTAGCTATGAAGCCAGTTTTTTACACTGCACTTTCGAGTATATTTCTCAATACTGGTGGGCGTATTTTTGCGTTTGGTGGCTTAGGATTTATTTTTAGATCGCATAAAATTACAGCTAGAGTATTAAGATTATTTTTTATACCTTTGTTTCGTTTACTTCTAAGGGATGACAATATACGTTTAATTATTCAAAATAAAGATGATAGAAAGTTGCTAGAGGGTTGCAGAGTTATTGACAGAGGAAGAATTAGACTAATTCGTGGTGCTGGAGTCAATGCTAAATTTTTTTTTCCGAAATATGTGTTACATAGTGCCACCCCATTGATTATTTTGCCTGCTCGCATGCTTTGGGATAAAGGGGTTGAGGATTTTGTCATATGCGCACAATACTGTAAAAAGAAGAAGATTAATGTTAAATTTGCACTCATAGGTGACCCTGATCCGCATAATCCAGAATGTATACCTGAGTCACAGTTAAAGAAATGGGTTAGACAGGGGGCTGTTGAGTGGTGGGGAAAACAAGATGACATGCTAAGTGTTTACCATAAAGCTGATATAGTGTGCTTTCCCTCTTACCATGAAGGCCTTCCTAAAGCTTTGTTAGAGGCTGCTAGTTGTGGTCTTCCAATAGTGTCTTACGATGTTTCTGGCTGCCGAGAAGTTGTGCAAGACACTGTAAATGGATTTCTCGTACCATTCAAAGACAGAGATGCTTTATTTATAGCTATATTAAAATTATTAGAAGATTCAAAGTTAAGGGGTACGATGGGGAGAAAGGGTAGGGAAATGATTCTTAAAAATTTTACACAAGAAAAAATCGCTGCAGAAACAATAACCCTATGGAACGAGCTTTTGAAATGAAAGCATTGGTTACTGGAGGCACTGGATTTATTGGTTCACAATTACTTAAGGCTCTTGCCAGTAGGAAATATTCTTTATGTGTGTTAGCTCGCAAGCCAAATGCAAATTATGAGACAGTAGTCTGTAATCTTGAGGATGGGTTGATACCAGAGTCTGCACTCGATTCAATTGATATAGTCTTTCATTTAGCCGGCTATGCTCATGATTTAGCGAATGCTATCAATAAAGAGTATATTTATCAAAATCTAAATGTAAGTGCTACCACTAATTTAATAGAAATTGCTGCAAGAAAAGGAGTGAAGAGGTTTATTTATATTAGCAGTGTAAAGGCGGGAGGTGTTATTCTGTCTAGTAGATGTATGTCAGAAAACGACCAAGGTAGTCCAAAGGATATTTATGGATCAACCAAAAGAGAGGCTGAGCTAAAGGTGCTAGAATTTGGAAAAAAGTTTAACATGCATGTTTCAATTATGCGCCCTGCCCTGGTGTACGGTCTAGGCATGAAAGGAAATCTTGGTGTAATGCTCAATGGAGTGCAAGACGGCTGGTTTCCTCCATTGCCGAAAACTAATAATAAACGTTCAATGATTTGTGTAAATGATCTTGTTAAGGCTATAATATTAATCTCTGAGGATAGTCGAGCAAATGGAGGTATTTATATTGCAACTGATGATCATCAGTATTCTTCAAGAGAAATTTATGAAGTAATGTGTAAAGTTGCCAATAAAACCGCTCCTAAATGGTCAGTTCCAAGGCTTATTTTTTCTTTTTTGGCTAGAATTGGAGATGTAATAGACTTTATACCTTTTAATTCGTATGGCTACCAAAAGCTATTTGGAAGTGAATGCTATTCTATGGAAAAATTGAAAAAATTAGGCTTTAAGCCGAAATACAATCTACTTTCATCATTAAAAAAATCATAGTTAAGAATGACAAGTATTAGAAAAATAAGCAAGACATTTGTAAATATAATAGAGCAAAATCCTCTTAGAGTAATTGTGCTATTGTTATTGTTCCATATGTTGATATCAGTTGCCTTTTCTTTAGTAGCTTATAGCTCATCAATTGCTTTGCATCTGCACGATGGTAATGGATTATGGAATTTTTCAAGAGACTCTACCTTGTATCACAAGGAGGCGCAAGACCTGGTTCAGTTAATCACCGAATCTGATTGGTTAAGCTGGTGGGAGCTTTATCCGTACCATTATAATGTTAAGTTGATTTCATTAGTTTATTGGGCTACTGGGTATAATCTACCGATAGTGTTTGAACTAATTAACGGCCCAATATGGGTGATTTCAATTATTGCTATTTACGCCTCCTCAAAATTATTGTTTCCAAAAAACTATGCAGTTCATATTTTTACAGTATTATTTTTCTTTCAGCCTTCATTATTAGCATCTTCTACTCAATTGCTTAGAGATCCGATCCTAATTGCAGGAATATGCTTATTATGCTATGGGTGGATTGATTTTTTTAAAAATAAAATAACCTGGAAAAATATTTTATTTATGTATTTTGGATTTATATTTATTCTTACCATGCGTTCGTATCTAGTCGATGTAATTCTAGCTGTTTTCGTATTATATTTTGCTTGGTCCTTATTCAGAAAGAGGTTTAATTTAATTAGTGTTTTTCTAATTTTACTACCAATTATAATCATTAAATTTTCGTATGTGCATGTCTATACAGCTAACATATTAACTGAGGTGGTGCATGTTAAAGTTGAATTATTGGAGTTACATACCAATACCAATACCAATACCAATACCAATACCAATACCAATACCAATACCAATACCAATACCAATACCAATACCAATACCAATACCAATACCAATACCAATACCAATACCAATACCAATTTTCTAAATTTATTATCAGCCAGAATTGGAAAAATGCGAAATGGTTTTTCAAATGTAAATCTTCATGCTGGGTCAAAAATAGATGCTAATCTTTCTATTCAGAATTTTTATGATGGTGTTAAGAATTTTCCTAGGGCTGTGCAAATTGGTTTTCTCTCCCCATTTCCTAGTCATTGGATTGAAAAAGGCAAAGAAACGGGCTTTATGGGTAGAATTATTTCGGGCATTGAGACCGCCGCTTGGTATGTCGTTATTATTGGCTTTGTGTTCCTTGTACTAAAAAATAGATTGATATTAGAGCCTCTAGCCCCATTGCTAATGTTGTCTATTGCTATTATTATTTTATTAGGCTATGTTGTTCCTAATGTTGGTGCGATTTACCGTATGCGACAAGGATTTATGATTCCATTTTTTATTTTCGGTATGTATGGAGTTCAAATGATAAGACATTCATTGCTTACAAAGTTTGGAGTTAGATAATGGTTAACCTATTGATTCTACCTCGCTATAGTAAGATGGGGGCAAGTAGCAGGTATAGGCTTTATAATTATACGGACTATCTAGAATCCAACGGTTTTACTTGTACTGTCAAGCCGCTATTTAGTAATAAGTATCTAACCTATTCTTATTCTTATTCTTATTCTTATTTGGCACGAATAGTTGAGGCTGTTAGGTGCTACGTGAAAAGAGTTAAAGATCTATATAATATAAAAGAGTATGACTTAGTATTGATTGAAAAAGAGGTTTTTCCCTTTATTCCAGCCTGGCTGGAAAATTATTTTTTTCTATCTAGAATGAATTATATTCTTGACTATGATGATGCGATTTTTCATCGTTATGATTGCCATAAAAACAAAATAATACAATTACTTCTTTCTCAAAAGATTCCAGATATTGCAAGGAACGCTGCTTGCGTTATTTCTGGAAATCAATATATTTCAGATTATTTTTATAAGCACGCTCAGAAAGATAGAGTGATTATCCCAACTGCGATAAATGTAGAATCATATGATCAAATTTCAGTTGAAAAGAACCGACAATTTACAATTGTTTGGATTGGAACCCCGAGCACCTCAAAATATGTTGAGAATATATCAGATTCACTAAGAAAGGTTTTTGAAAAAATAGATGGAAAGCTGGTGATGATTGGCGCAAAAGCTACCTTACCTGGTGTTCCTGTAGAATTTATCAAGTGGTCTAAGGATAATGAAATAAAGTATTTGAAATCCGCCCATGTTGGAATTATGCCTTTGAGCGATCAATATTGGGAAAGAGGCAAGTGCGGGTTTAAGCTTATTCAATATATGGCAAGTAGAATTCCAATGGTTGCTTCTCCTGTGGGTGTGAACTCTAGTATAGTCGAACATGGAATAAATGGTTATTTAGCAAATACACCAGATGATTGGGTAAATTTTTTGTGCAAGGTTTATAGCGCGATTACTGATGACATGGGAGCGAAAGGATATGAACGAGCTGTATCATGCTATAGTTACACACATACATCTCCAATCCTGCTACAAGTATTGAAGTTACATGGGCGTGAGCGCAATATCGATAGAAGAGTAGTTTCTGATTTTGGTAAAGAATGGACACTTTACAACAATGATAAGGTTTTAATTCTGAGTATGAAAGAAATCTGGAAAGATTATTTTTCCATTTTTCCATGGAATATTCTGCCTAAAGATGGGGGGGTTGGTATGGATATAGGGTGCGGAAGTGGTCGTTGGGCAGAATTTATTGCACCTAAAGTAAAAAAACTCTATTTAGTTGATCCAAGTATAGATGCGATAAATGTAGCTAAAAATAAACTATCGAAATTTAACAATCTTGAATTCATGGTTGCTAGTACCGATACACTTTTGGTTGATAATGAAACTCTTGACTTTGCGTATTCACTTGGTGTTTTACATCATATTCCAGATATTAATCAATCATTTCATTCAATTGCAAGTAAGCTAAAAAAAGGAGCTCCTTTTTTAGTTTACTTGTACTATTCTTTTGATAATAAGCCAAAGTGGTATTATTTCATATGGAAGGCTTCTGATTATTTTCGTAAAATTATTTCCTATCTTCCATTTAGACTGAAGGTTTATATTTCTAAATTGATCGCTATTACTGTATATTGGCCACTTTCTAGATTGAGTTATCTTATTGGTAGTTTAGGGTTGCAAGGTATCAAAGAAAAAATCCCATTAAATTATTATTCTAATAAGTCAGTTTATATTATGAAAAATGACGCCCTTGATAGATTTGGTACTAAATTGGAGCACAGATTAAGTAAAGATGAAATTAAGACGTTGTTTGTTAGTAATGGCTTTATAGATGTTAAATTCTCTGATAGAGAGCCTTATTGGTGTGCTTGTGGCATTAAAAAATAGTTAGTAATAATGAATCGACTTTTCAATTTAGTATTAGCTATAATTTCTTTCTTAATACTATTGCTACCAATAATTCTTATTTCAATAATAGTGTATTTTTCATCTAAAGGTGCAGTACTTTATTGGTCTAAACGAATTGGCAAGGGTGGTTTGATTTTTTACATGCCTAAATTTAGAACTATGCATATAAAGACACCAGAAGTAGCGACACACCTACTTAGAAATCCAGACAAATTTTTAACACCTATTGGTGGTTTTTTGAGAAGAACCAGTCTTGATGAATTGCCACAAATATGGAGTGTAATTATGGCTGATATGAGTTTTGTAGGGCCAAGGCCTGCACTATATAACCAGAATAACTTAATCACACTTAGAAAAGAAAAAGGCGTGGATGAATTACTGCCAGGAATTACAGGTTGGGCGCAAGTTAACGGTAGAGATGAGTTGTCGATTCCTGATAAAGTGGCGTTAGATGTAGAGTATCTAAACCAGAAATCTTTTTGGATGGATGCGAAAATACTTTGGATGACCCTATTTAAAATTGTAAAACGTGATGGAGTATCTCATTGATTGATAGAATTAAAGCAATTTCTAGAGTTAATAAGCAGTTGGTTATGGTGATAACTGACTCTATTATTATCCAAGTTATGCTTTTTTTTTCATTTTCAGTAAGACTGGGATACTGGTTTTGGCCAGAAGGTGATTTATTGTGGGTGATAATTGGAGCCCCAATTCTTGCTATTCCAGTATTTGTGCAATTTGGTCTTTATCACGCTATTGTTCGCTTCTTAGGTTTGCATGCATTATGGTCGGTTATTAAGGCTGTATCGCTATATGCGCTTTTATGGGGCATTATTGGTTTTATGTCTGCAGTAGAAGGAATTCCAAGATCGGTTATATTGATTAATTGGTTACTAGTGATATTATCAATTGGCGGATTGAGAATGTTAGCGAGATGGATGTTGTCAGGTGTAGATAATCTGTCTAAGCAAAAAAATGTAATTATTTATGGCGCTGGGTCTGCAGGTAG
>Ga0209776_1001112_pt1 | contig 14770 bp, 14 predicted proteins | sample SaaInlLV_10m_DNA_3_FD_184670 | JGI IMG/M metagenome (GOLD analysis project Ga0209776, IMG submission 184670) | Marine microbial communities from expanding oxygen minimum zones in the Saanich Inlet - Saanich Inlet SI073_LV_165m_DNA (SPAdes) (version 2) | ecosystem: Environmental > Aquatic >...
AGGGTAGGCTTCTACCTAAATATCAAGGAAGGTATCAAGCGCACCCAATAGGATACTGGCAAGATGAATTTTTTCAAGCTAAAGAATTTAGCCTGGATTGTATTGAATTTATTTTAGATTTTAATGATGCTGAAAGGAATCCACTATTAACAAAGGGCGGGCCTTTAGAAATTCTTGAATTATCTAGTGAGACAGGAGTAGTTGTAAAAACGGTATGTGCCGATTATTTTATGGAAGCGCCACTGCATTCAATTGAAGAGAGTATTGCTAATAAAAGTTATAAGATTTTACAAAGATTGATTGATGTAGCTGTAAAAATAAGCATAACTGATATTGTTATTCCTTGTGTTGACCAATCAACCTTGAATAGCAAGGAAGCCGTTGAGCGATTTGTTGTGCAGATGAAAAAAATAATACCAACCCTTGAAAAACAAAATATTAATTTATCTTTAGAAACGGATATGGCGCCAAAACCTTTTATTGAATTATTAGATAAATTGAATTCTAGGAATATTACAGTTAATTATGATATTGGTAATAGCGCTGCTTTAGGTTTTGATTCAGATGAGGAGTTAGAAGCATATGGCGATAAGATAAGTGATATCCATATTAAGGATAGAGTTCTAAATGGTGGCCCAATTATTTTGGGCGAGGGTAATGCAGATTTTGATCGATTTTTTAACAAGTTAAAAGAGTTTGATTATAACGGTCCTTTTATTATGCAAGCCTATCGTGACGATGAAGGATTAGAAGTTTTCAAAAAACAAAAAGAATGGATTAAGAAAATAATACAAAATTCTTATGAAGGTTAGTTGTATTATTCTTGCACGGGGCGGGTCTAAAGGCATACCAAAGAAAAATATTATTGATTTTTGTGGAAAACCATTAATTGCCTGGACAATTCTACAAGCCTTAGGCGCAGAAGAAGTGACAGATGTATGGGTAAGTTCTGATAGTGATGAAATACTTAAGATTGCTAAACATTATGGGGCAAATACTATTATCCGTCCAGAAAAAATATCGGGTGATACTGAGCCGTCAGAGTCTGCATGGCTGCATGCAATTGATTTTATTGAGCAACAATCAGAGTATTCTATCGACTTTGTATTGGCGCCACAGGTAACCTCGCCATTACGACATGCCGCTGATTTTTCTGATGCTATTGCTCAAATAAAAGCTAATGGAGTCGATTCTTTATTATCCGTAGCAGAAGTTGAAGATTTTTTTATTTGGAAACAAAGAGATGGAGAAAATCCTCAATCTGTTAATTATGATTACAAAGATAGAAGGCCTCGTCAACAAATTGAAAAAACATATATAGAAAATGGATCTTTTTATTTATTTAAACCCCAAGTACTAATAAATGATAATAATAGACTAGGTGGCAATATTTCATTATTTGTGATGGATAGATATAAAATGTTCCAAATAGATAATGTTGAAGATATTGAGCTGTCTTCAGTTATTATGAAAGGATTTAATTTGAATAAAGTATGAATAATTATCTAGAAAATATTTTCTCACTGAAAAATAAAACTGCTTTAATTACTGGTGCTTCAAGAGGTATAGGAGCTGAAATAGCGTTAGCCTATGTTAAGGCGGGTGCAAATGTGGTTTGTGTTTCTCGATCCGAATCAACAGAACAAAAACAGATTGAGACATTTTATCGTCAGTGTGACATAGCTGATTCGCAACAGTTTCAATCTATTTGTGAGTCGATTGATGTCGATTATGGTGGCATCGATATTTTGGTAAATGCTGCTGGCATTAGTTTGCCAAAAATTGACAATAAAAGTGAACTTGAGCGTTTTGAAAAGACAATATCAGTCAACCTAACAGCGACTTACCAATGTTGTGATTCGGCTTCTAAATATATGCATAATGGTGGCTCAATAATTAATATTACTAGTATTGGTGCTATGCAAGGATTTCCAAATAATCCAGGCTATGTAGCAAGCAAAGGCGGTGTCCAGGCCCTCACAAAAGCAATGGCGAGAGACTTATGCGTTAAGAGTATTCGAGTTAATAACATTGCGCCTGGATATATTAAGACCAACATGACTAAACAAAGTTTTGAAAATCCAATAGCTAATCAAGAACGAATTAATCAAATGATGATTAAACGCTGGGGTAGTGCTAAAGACCTTGTTGGTGCGGCAATTTTTTTAGCATCTGATGCATCTTCTTATATGACCGGTTCAAGTTTGATCATTGATGGCGGTTGGACTGCAAAAGGTATGTAATATGGATCTTGAATTATCAGGAAAAAGAGTTTTGGTTACGGGGGCTTCTCAAGGTATAGGCAAAGCCACTGTATTAGGCTTTCTTGAGGAAGGCGCTAATATAATAATGGTTTCAAGAGGATTGAACCAGTTAAATGCGTTAGCTGATGAATTTAAGAAAAATTATGGTGATAGTAGAGTTATTTCAAGTGCCTGTGATTGTACAAATGAGAGCGACTTAGTATTATTGAAACAGCTGATTGAAAAAAAGTGGGGCGGTATAGATGTTGTTGTTGCCAATGTTGGAGATGGTCGTAGCGTTGTCGATGCAATGCCTTCTAGTGATCAATGGAAAAAAACATGGGATAGTAATTTTGAGTCGGCGCTATTGACTGCACGTATTTTTTTGCCAATGTTGGAAATTTCTAAGGGTAATTTATTGTTTGTTTCTTCCATTGCTGGAATGGAAGCTTTTGGTGCGCCAGTTGACTACTCAACAGCAAAAGCGGCGGTTATTGCGCTTGCAAAAAATATGTCAAGGAAGTTAGCTAATGTGCGGGTAAACGTGATTACCCCCGGTAATGTTTATTTTGAAGGAGGGGCTTGGGATGAGAAAATTAAACAAGATAAAAACCATGTTGATAATATCATTCAAGCAACGGTACCCATGAATCGTTTCGCCTTACCTGAAGAGATTGCAGATTCAATTGTTTTCTTATGCTCTGAAAGGGCTAGCTTTATAACTGGATCAACTTTGGTGGTTGATGGCGGGCAAACTGTAGGAGTATTTTAATGTTGGAAGAATTATTTAAATTAGATGGTAAGGTTGTTGTTATTACTGGAGCGACAGGGTTGCTAGGCAGAAAGCATGCTGAAGCCGTTGCATGTTATGGAGGAATTCCGATTTTAATAGATTTATCTCAGAGTGTAATCGATAAGCTTGCTAATGAATTAAGTTATAAATACAAAGTGCAAGCAATTGGCTTTGCAATTGATATTACCAATGAAGCTGAAATTAAAGAAAATGCTAAGCAATTAATTAAAAAATTTGGAAAGATTGATGGTTTGGTTAATAATGCAGCAAACAATCCAAAAGTGGAAGACAATCAAAAGGTTAATTTTTCAAGACTAGAGAACTTTTCTTTGGAGGTTTGGAATGATGATATAGCTGTTGGTTTGACAGGCTCATTCTTGTGTGCAAAACATTATGGATTGGCAATTTCAAAAAATTGCAATGGAGGTTCAATTGTTAACATTTCATCGGATTTAGCTTTAATTGCACCCGATCAAAGGTTGTATGCAAAAAATGGAGTTGATGAAGAGTTGCAAAGTGTAAAACCTGTTACCTATTCAGTTGTAAAAAGTGGACTAATAGGACTGACAAGGTATTTAGCGACTTACTGGGCTGACAAGGGAGTGCGTTGTAATGCCATGTGCCCAGGTGGTGTAGAGAATGGACAGCCAGAAGATTTCTTGGATAAGGTAAATTCAAGAATTCCAATGGGTAGAATGGCAAGCTCAGATGAGTATCAAGGTCCATTATTGTGGATGTTATCTGATGCATCAAGCTATTTAAATGGGGCTATAATCCCTATTGATGGTGGTAGAACTTCATGGTAGTTTTTTTAATTTTATGAAAAATAAATAAGGAGGGAGGATGTATGGATATAAATTTTGATTTTGATTATCTTGAATATGCAGAAAATAATAATTTATGGTCGTTATTAGGTGTAAACAAGAGTGAGTATGGTGATGTGTCAAAAAAAATTATCCCAGATTATGCAAATTATAGTGTCGATCCAAATGTATTAGAGGCATATCCTCCGGAATTAGATGACTTGATTAGAATTCATTATCTTGTGAGAAATTTGAAAGTTGTTACAGCATTAGAAATTGGAGCGGGAAAAAGTACGGTGATAATAGCAGACGCTTTAGAGAAAAATAAGCAAGATTTCGGCAAGTATGTTGAGAAAAACTTAAGAAAAAATAATGCTTTTGAGTTGCATTCTGTTGAAACTTCAAAATTTTGGGCAGAATCTGTTTTAAAAACCATACCTAAAAACTTGTCGAAATTTTGTAATATGAATATTGTTGATTGTAAGATGGATACATTTAATTCTAGAGTTTGCACTACTTTTGAAAACTTCCCTAATATATGTCCTGATTTTATTTATTTGGACGGCCCTGATCAATACTCCCCAAGTGGAGATGTGAATGGAATTAGCACTAATCATCCAGATAGAATGCCTATGGTGTCAGATATAAATAGAATCGAGCCGTTCTTATTGCCTGGGACAGTAATTTTGGTTGATGGCAGAACTGCAAATGCAAGATTTATCAAGAATAATCTTCAAAATCAATGGAACTATAAACACTATAAGGATTTTGATATTCATATTTTTGTTAATGATAGTGAAGCATTAGGAATTTATAATAAGAAAGAGTTGACTTTTAAAAAAAGTTAATAGAATATTGTTTGTTTTTATTTAATTAGACATGGAAAAAGTGAATATTTTACTAATTGAGAGTCACTATAGGTCCCGATCTTGGTTTGAGGCGATAAAAGATTTGGGAAATCTTTATATTATGTCCACCATGCCGGAAGAAAAAAAAATATTCAAATCCCAAGGGGTTAATGATAGAAGAATTTTAGATTTACATGAGCCTAAAATTGCTAGTATAAATCTTAATGATGCAAAAAAATACATAATAAAGTTAGAAAAGAAGCTTGAGATAAATGTTATTGATTTAGCCTTAATGGATAGAACAATAAAGTTAAAAAATTATGATTATATAATTAAATACTCTTATTTTGTGTCAAAAAAAATTGAAACTTTTGTGTTGAATAATAATATCAATATAGTGTTCATGGAGTCTACTTGGCTGCATGAAATTTTGACATGTAAAATATGCGAACATTATTCAATTTCTGTATTTAATATTCAAATATCTAAGATACTGTCAAATAGATTTTTCTTCTTCAAAGGCTATTTAAATCAAAAATTTTATAAGAGGTGTTGTTCTAATGTAGGTCTTAAAAGTGCCATTGAAAATATTTCAAACCCTGGCAGTATTGATAAGCCACAATATTTTGACAAACTGTCTAAAAGGAATAAGATAACATTTTCAAAATTCAAAGTGTTGTATGACATTATTCGATTATCAATCTTTGGTTACAATAATAAAAATATTCAGCAAAATTGGCTTAAATCATTAATTCTAAAAGTACTTTCAATAGGTAAAGCATCCTTCTTGATGAAGACTAAATTTTTCTGTAATGCAAATAAAATTACAAATTTAAAATATATTTTAGTTACATTACATGTACAGCCTGAGGCTTCTATCGATGTATTGGGGGCTAGGTTTTCTGATCAAATTGGTTTTGTTCAAGATATTGCACGTTCAACACCATCAAGTCATTTTGTTGTAGTTAAGGAGCACCCACATGCTATAGGTGGAAGGAAGTCTGGTTTTTATAAAAAAATTAAAAGTAGTCCCAATGTAATTTTAGCCAATCCTTATGAAGATAGTCGAGCTTTGATAAAAAAAGCTGATTTAGTTTTATCGAATACAGGAACAAGTTCTTTAGAGGCTGCACTATTTGGAGTTCCAAGCTCTGTAGCTTCGAAAATGTATTTTAGTGAAATTTTATCAACTCCATCGTTTAATCCTTGTATCGATTCAATTGGGGATCTTATTGAAAAAGGAGAGCAATGGAAGTGTAAATTCGATAAAAATGAAGCGATAAATTCACTTTTAGAAATTGAAAAACATTCTTTTGAAGGAAATTTATGGGAATTTAAAATAGATCCTAGTGTCTTATCTAAAAAGAATATTAAAAACCTTAAAAAAGCTTTTACTGAAGTTATTGGTACAGTAGATTTATGAATTATTTATTTAAAAAATTTATTTATTTAATAAATAAGCTGTCCAGCGATGAAAGATATAATTTTTTGTACAGTTTTCTTGTTTTAATTTTATATAGTTTTAGAAAAATTTTTAAAAAAGCTCAGTACAGAAGGCGCTTTCCAATTCATTACTTGAAGCATAAAAACATTATTGGAGAGCCAATTTTTAGTTTTAATGATTATTCAATTTATACACAGTATTATTTACACGGTAATATTGATACCCCATCCAAAGTTAATGCAATGCTTAGTGTAAAAACAGAACTATTGTATTGCGAAATTGCTAAATTAAAAGAATTTAAAAAGTTTGATACAGATGTCTTGGTTCCTATAGGAATAGTTAATCCAAATAAAAAGAGTCTTATTAAAGTTAAATGCCCGGATAGAGTTAATTTCAATTGCAATGGGAAAGAGTATCAATTGTCTCAGTTAAGAGATAATGCTTTTCATTACCTAAGATTTAACAAAGGGGAGAGGGTATCTTTTTCCAGTAAAAAGAAAATATTATTTGGAAAGCCTTTTAAGCTAAGCAAGAAAGACAAAGAGTTAGTTTTGGTTCTATTTATAGATGCTTTAGGCAGTAATATTGTAAATAGCTCTAATATTGAAAATTTAATGCCAAATACCTATAATTTTTTTAAAAAAGGCTATATTAATTTAAATTGTTATAGTAATTCTGAGTACACTATTACAAGTTTGTCTTCAATGAGTACAGGTAAACATGTATATAGAAATAATTTTTTTCAACCGAATAAGTATAAAAAAATAGGCGAAGAGAACAAGCTTATTAGTGAATATTTCCATGAAAATGGTTATCGCACCCAGTTAATTTCCAACAATAGCGGGCAAGATCCGAATTATGGGTACTGTATTGGTTATGATAGAACTGTTTACGGAATTGAAATGAAACAAGAAGAGATTGTCACTGAATTTATTGATAGTTTAAGGGTTTTTGAGAGTGGCAAGAGTTTTAATTGGTTGTCATTTATTGATGTACATCATAAATACCAAGGCATACCTAGATTTAGTTCTGGTGCAAATATGTGCGCAAAACAACATGCAAAAAATAGGGCCATAATCCAAAAAAGTGTTGCCATGGATAAGTCGAAATATTATACAAGTTGGTATGAGAATGAAATAAAGAGATTTGATTTTCACATGAAGCCATTATATGATTTTATTGAGGAAAACTTCAATAATAATGAAATTCTAGTTTCTCTGGTTTCGGATCATGCGCAATCTTTTTTAGATGGAGGCACTCACGTTCTTAGAAAAGAAAAAACAAACGTCCCTTTCATGATTAGAGGGAGGGGTGTTGAAAAACAGTATGACAATAGTATTATGGAAAATGTCGATATATTGCCAACAATATTGGATAAATGTAATATAGATTTTAATTCAGATGAGATTGATGGGATAATGCCTGCTTTCTTAGGTGGGCAAGGAAAAAAATATGTATTTTCTGAATCAATTTTTCCTGGAAAAACTTATAAAGCTGTTATTCGAGAAGGGGATAAAGAATGTTTTATTACCTCAAAATCATATTTAAAGTTTAATAAAAATATAGATACAGAATTTAGAAGAAATGTAGATTTTAAAATACCAAATAAACAAACTAAATTCGAAAAAGATAGGGATATTCATAGGTATAAGAATGTTTACAATGAATTGTTTTTTAAACAGGAATAATAATTGATTTTTAAAAATAAAGCAAATAGTTTTAATTTTAAATTAACTTATTTTCATAATCAAAGATGGGATAAAACAAATATGGTTTCCTCATTATTATGCGCATCAGAATGGTTGGAAAAATATGAATGTCTAGTGAGCTACTCAGATATTGTGTACTCACATAAAGCCATAGAAAAGATAAAGGGTTCTACTGCAGATATTGCAATAACATATGATCCAAATTGGAAAGAGCTCTGGTCATTAAGATTTGAAAATCCATTAGATGATGCAGAGACATTTAAATTAAATAAAAATATTGTGACAGAGGTAGGACATAGAACATCTTGTTATAGTAATATTGAGGGACAATTTATGGGTATCATAAAATTCTCTCCTAAGGGTTGGGTGGCTGCAGCTAGTTATATAGATAAATTGAGTTTGCATGAAATAGATAAACTTGACATGACAGCACTTCTTCAATTATTAATTACGAAAGGCTTGAAAATAACAGGAATACCAGTATATGATCAATGGTTTGAAGTTGACACTGAAAGTGATTTGAAGATATATGAAGATTTATTAAGCAATGATTGATTATAAAAGGGTTAAATGTTTTTATGAGCAAGTAGACAACACCAAAAAAAATAAGATTTTATTTTTAATAATATTTTCAATTTTTGCCTCTTTAAGTGAAATTATTAGCATCGCAGCAATAATTCCATTTTTAACAAGTTTAAGTAATCCTAGTTTAATGCTTGATCTTCCAATAATTGGCGATATAGTAAAAAAATCAAATATTTCCGATTTAGATTTGTTATTTTATACTACACTTTCTTTTATTCTAGCGACAATACTTGCATATTCACTTAGATTGACTTTATTGTGGTATACAAGAAAAATTGCATTCGATTTAGGCTCTGATATTGCAATAAAAATCTTTAAAAATACACTTTATAAGCCCTATTGTGATTTTTTAAAGGTAAGTAGTAGTGAATTGATAAATATCTTGTCTGTTAAGGTTGATAGAGTTGTTGTAACATTTATTTTGCCGACATTAGAATTTATAACATCGTTATTTTTGCTAATTGGAATAGTCGTTTTTTTATCGTTTTATGCATTTACATTTTCAATGTTAATATTTTCAATGGTTTTCTTATCTTATCTATTTGTCGGAAAAATTTCTAAAAAATGGCTATCAATAAACAGTATAAATATATCAAAAGAAGCCAATCAAATAGTGAAAATTTCTCAGGATGGTTTTTATGGATTCAAGGATATATTTTTTACAAATTCACAAGATTATTTTGTTAATAAGTATAGTATTAGTGATGGAACTTTTAGGCATTCTCAAGCGAAAAATTTTTTTTTAAATCAAAGCCCGCGTTATTTAATTGAGGGTCTTGGAATGATTTTTATCATTGTGACAGCATATTTATTTTCTAGAGGGTCGGCAGGTGAAACAGGAGGGGTTTTGACAACAATAGGCGTTGTTGTTCTTGCGCTAAGTAAGGTTCTTCCTCTTGCGCAAAAGCTTTATGCAAATTGGTCAATAAAACAAGGTGATCTAGATTCATTTTTAGATGTGTTTAAGATGGTGCAGTTGCCAAATTTATTCCATGACATGAATTCAAATAATGGTAAATTTGAGAGTGGTATAAAGTTAATTGATTTAAGTTATAAGTATAAATCTTTAAAAGAATATACAATTCAAAATATAAGTTTAGAAATTGAAAAAGGGTCTGTTGTCGGATTAATTGGCGATAGTGGGACAGGTAAAAGTACTCTAGCAAGTATTATTTCAGGAGTCTTAAGTCCAACACAAGGAGAGATTTTGATTGATAATATAAACTTAACAATTAATAACAAAGGTAACTGGGTAAGTAAAACTTATCAAGTATCACAAAATACATATATATTTAATTTAAGTATTAAACAAAATGTTGCACTTGGAGTAGATTTTGAGATCATTGATGAAGACAGAGTAAAGAGGTGTTGTGAAATTGCCGGAATTTGCCGTGAAGTTGAAAAGTTAGACCATGGTTATGATAGTTATGTTGGAGATAATGGGTCTGAGTTATCTGGAGGACAGAGACAAAGGCTGGCAATAGCTAGAGCATTATATTCTGAACCAGAATTGCTAATTATGGATGAATCTCTAAGTGGCGTTAGCCTTACTATTGAAAGGCAAATTTTATTCAATATTTTGAAAGCGTATAAATCTATCACAATAATTATGATCAGCCACAGGCATGATATCTTGGAGGAGTGTACTCATTTAATTAATGCTGATAACAATTTTGAGATAATTTGTAAATGAAAAAAATAATTATCTCATCATTAATTGGTCAAAATATAGATAAGTATTTTAGAAAGGCTATATCAATCATTCCTTTGTTAAATTCGGTTTTAGCAAAAAAAGTGAAAACAACTAATCCAGAGTCATTTGTTTTTTTTCTATATGGTGGTATTGGCGACGCAATACTAGTAATAAGTTTAATTAATAAAATTTCAGAGTTTTGCGATGTTGTTGTTTTATGTGATAAGCGTTTAGAAAAAATTTCCTTTCTTTTTCATAGTAATGTTTCAATAATAAAATATAATAAAAAGGGATTTATTAGGCAATCTTTTAAAATTAAACGGAAGATAAGTAAAAAATCTATTTTTGTGCACCACACTCCAGTAATTGAATTATATCTTATTAAGGTTATGCTTGGAATTCCACGCTCTATAGGTTACATAAGTGACTATAGTAAAATTAATTCTATTGGAATATTTTTGAAACCAGTAAGTGTAAATTCTAAAAATATTCTTAAGAGGTATCAAGACATACTAAAAGTGTTAAAAAGTAACTTTTTTTATAATAAAGTGCAGTATGAAAACTGTATTGAGCGTAGACCAAAACCTTTTCAATCTGTTGATAATAGTAGATATATAGTTATATCCATAAGCAAGTCCCCTCAATGGAAAATGGGAAAAATGAACGAATATGAGTATGCAAAGGTTGCAGATTTTTTTGCTTTTAGTTATGGTTACAATGTCATATTTGTAGGAAGTGACAGCGAGAGAAGTCAAATAGATAGGGCTATAAGAAAATCTGGAAATTGCAATAAATTTATTAATTCGGCAGGAGAGACAACTTTAAGTGAGTTGGCTGAAATTATTAAAGGCGCAGATTTTGTCATATCTAATGATAATGGCGTATCCCATTTAGCTGCACATTATGAAAAAAAACTTCTTGTTTTGTTTTTCTTTTCTGATCCAGAAGTATACAAGTGGCATTATGAAAATTATAAATATATATTTAACCCAATAAAATGTTGCATGCCATGCATTGGCTTTAGTCAATTTCCAGTTGATAATTACCCTGTAATTTGTAGAAATGATTTAATTTGTAACCGCAGTATGAGTCATGTGCACGTTATAGATGAAATTTTAAAAACCAAATGGATAGAGCTTGATTCTAAAATTTAACCAATAGGAGTAATAAAATGATGAAAAAAATGATTCACTTTTTGATGAGGCCCAAGGGGAAGTATAGATTTATAGATAAATTTTGCAAAGGATCTATACTTGATATAGGAAGTGGGAAGTCACCAAACCGTATAAAGAAATTATTCCCCTGTTGTTGTTATACTGGATTAGATATCCAATCTCATTTTGAAGATGATAATTGCATGGCAGATGAATATATAATTACCAATATAAAAGGATTTTCTGAAAAATTATCTGAATTCGATAAAAAATTTGATTGCACGATATCGTCTCATAACTTAGAGCATTGTGATGAAAGAGAATCTGTTCTCCAGATAAGTGCTAGAACGGTAAAGCCTGATGGTTTTTTGTATTTATCATTTCCAAGTGCAGGCACCGTTAATCTCCCAAAGGGAAGACTAGGGACTTTAAACTATTATGATGATGATACGCACAAATACCTTCCTCCATCAGTAGAGCAGTCAGTCTCAATACTTAAAAATGAAGGGTTTAGCGTTATACTTCTAAAGGAGTCCTATAAACCTACTTTATTGTGGATTGTAGGCTTGATTCTTGAGCCTATATCTAGATTGCTAAATAAAAATTTAATTGGGACGCTTCAGTTTTATGGATTTGAGACTGTTATTTGGCTTAAAAGAGACCAATTATAGTTGCCATGTCCAAGTTTGGAGGGTTTTTAGCAGCTGTTTTTTTATTATTTATAATTATGGGGAAAATATTTTTTCCATTTGGAGATGAGCCAGATTTTGATAGAAGGGTTGATAGGCTTTATAATGATAGTGCTCTTTCATTTTTTTTAAACGATGAGGCTGAGTCTGAATTGTTAAATTTAAAGTGCACTCAATCTTCGAGTCGTCCAGATATAAGTTTTAGTATATCAACGAACTGTATAGATCAAAATTTATCTACCTTTGTTGATAGAATTTTTTATACATTATTAGTAGTATCCCCACTAGTGCTTCTTATGTTTTTTAGGAGGTTTTTTTATTATGCACTTAAATCTAATAAGCATATCACGTATTGTGACTGGAATCGTCGTCTAGATGCGATATCATTAACATTAATTTTTCCAAGTGCTATTTATTTTTTAGGGTTATTTTCAAGGGAAGTGGTAACAACTGCTATATCATTATTATTGTTATTGTTTTGGGGAAGGCGCCTCATAGTAACAGCAATCTTGCTTGTAATATATTATATTGATTCTGGTAACGCTGTTCCTGTTATCTTCTTTACTATCACACTTTTACTATATGATTTATTTAGTAAAAAAACATATCGGCCATATTTAATCGCGCTAATTTCATTTTTAATTATTTCTTTTTCATATTTTTTTAGTGATTATTTGATATTTTATATTGTTCAAAATTTTAATTCTAACAAAATGAACATGCTATATAATTCAATATTTTTAGATGGACATCATGATAAATATCCCATTCTTTTAAGGTCTGTTATAACTTACATTTCATTGGTCTTTATGACGGCAGAAGGAGTGAAGTCTTTGCCACTGTTAATAATTACAACACTATTTTTGCTGTATTTAGTTGCTATTGGTATTTTTAAAAAAACAAAATTTATTTTGCGTAGTGATAAGAGTTATGTATTACCAGTTTTTGCTGGTATTACTACGATTTTTTTTATTACCATCACTTTTCCGACACATTCTTATGGAAAATATTATTTATTTTTATTGCCATTTGTTGCATATGCGCTGCTGTTTTTTTATAATAAAGCATATTTAGCTATGATCTTTATTGGGTTTACTATACTAATGTTTGTTGCAATTATATTGGGTTATGTGTGATAATATTTTGAAAAACATTACAGTTTCAATAGTTAGTCACAATCATGGCAAACTTATTCCTAATCTTTTAGAGCAACTTTCACACTTTTCCAAACATTTGGGTAAAGTGATTGTTACATATAATGTATTGGAGAATCTAAGAATCAAGACTCAAGGTTATCCATTTGAGGTTTGCGTAATTGATAATGATAAACCAAAAGGCTTTGGAGCTAATCACAATCGAGCATTTGAACTTTGCTCAACAGAATATTTCTGTGTAATGAATCCTGATATTTTTTTAGATTTAGACCCTTTTTCACAATTATTGTTTTGTCATAAAGATAAAAATATTTCTGTAACTGCACCATTAGTGTTAGATCTAAAAGGCTCGATAGAGAATAGTGCTCGTAAATTTCCTACTTTTTTTACTCTTGCTGGCAAGGCTTTAGGCATTTACAATGATATATACAAGATTGGTGGAAATAAATCAATTATTAAACCTGATTGGCTTGCTGGAATGTTCTTGTTGATTAGATCTGATGTTTATTCAAATCTATCGGGTTTTGATGAGTCATTCTTTCTTTACTATGAAGATGTTGACTTTTGTACCAGGGCTTGGAAAAATGGGTTTGACGTTGCTTTATGTACCAATATATTTATTAAGCATGATGCAAGACGAGAAAGTCATAGAAATATTAAATTCCTCAAATGGCATATTGTCAGTGCTATCCGCTACCTTATAAAATACCAAGGTAGACTTCCACTAAAAACACGCGGTTAATTATGTATTTGATTACTGGTGCAGCTGGATTTGTTGGAAAAAAGTTGGTTGGTGCCTTACAATGCAAGGGAGAAAGGATTCGTGTCATTAGTCGAAATGCACAGGCTGATTATGAGACAGTTGTTTGTGATTTCGAGAAGGAGACAATCCCCCAATCTACACTAGAGTCAATAAATACGGTTTTTCATATAGCTGGATTTGCTCATGATAGGCGCGATGCAAGTAAAATTGAGCACCTCTATCGCAAAGTGAATGTGGATACTACAGTGCAATTAGCTGAACTTGCGGTAAAGTCTGGCGTTAAAAGATTTATATTTATTAGTAGTGTTAAGGCAGGTGGAAATACACCTTTTGGAGCATGCACGAATGAGGATGATCAGAAAAATACAGAAGATGTTTATGGAAAAACGAAACGTGAGGCAGAGTTAAAGTTATTAGAGATAGGTCAAGTGTCAGGCATGCATGTTTCAGTCATTCGTCCCTCTTTAGTTTACGGCCCTAATGTAAAAGGAAATTTAAAATTGATGCTATCAGGCATTAAAAAAGGATGGTTTCCGCCTTTGCCTGAAACGGGCAATCGACGTTCTATGATTCATGTAGATGATTTAGTGCGAGCGATTTTACTAGTTGCTGAAGATAAACGAGCTAATGGTGAAATATTTATTGCAACAGATGGCGCTCCACACTCTTCTCGTGATATTTATAACGCCATGTGTAATGTGGTAGGAAAATCAGTTCCAAAATGGAGTGTATCGAAAATATTGTTTGATATAGTTAGCCTGTTAAGTCCTCGAATTAAATATAAAGTCGATAAACTGCTTGGTGATGAGTGTTACTCTTCAGAGAAGTTGGAAAAACTAGGGTTTAAGGCAGAAAAGACATTGAAGGATATGAATGAAACGGATTTTTGATT
>Ga0209776_1001137_pt1 | contig 14558 bp, 10 predicted proteins | sample SaaInlLV_10m_DNA_3_FD_184670 | JGI IMG/M metagenome (GOLD analysis project Ga0209776, IMG submission 184670) | Marine microbial communities from expanding oxygen minimum zones in the Saanich Inlet - Saanich Inlet SI073_LV_165m_DNA (SPAdes) (version 2) | ecosystem: Environmental > Aquatic >...
GTTTTTATGGTGATGAATTTGAAGATATGGAAAGTACGCTGGAGCAGGCAGCTGATATTTTTTATCATGCGGCACTTCCATTACTCGCTTATGTAGCCGGTAGTTTTGCGGTGATGACTTTCATGATGAAAAATTCTTTGATGGATAACCTGGCTGCTGATTATGTTCGGACTGCTATTGCCAAAGGTATCCCTTTCAAAAAAGCTATTACCCGACATGCGATGCGCAACAGTTTGATCCCCATTGCTACTCATTTTGGAAATAATATTTCAGTCATTATTGGTGGCTCATTCCTCATTGAAAAAATATTTAATATTGATGGGCTTGGACTGCTGGGTTATGAATCTATTGTTGAGCGGGATTACCCGATTGTTTTAGGGGTGCTAGTTATTTCAGCAATTTTGCAATTGGTGGGTAATATTTTATCGGATATCTGTGTAGCAGTTGTCGATCCAAGAGTTCAGTTCAGGTAGATATCGACTATGTCACTATTTAATCTGAACCCACTGACGGTTAAGAAAATCAATCGATTCAAATCGATTCGACGCGGTTATTATTCGTTTATTATTTTTATGACTCTGGTGTTGCTGTCCTGTTTTGCTGAAGTTCTGGTAAACAGTCGAGCATTGATGGTGAGTTATGAAGGAAATTTATATTTTCCAACTTATGGTGCAGTAATTCCCGGAAAAATACTGGGTCTTGATTATGAGTATGAAACTAACTACCGGGACTTACAGAAAGTATTAAAGAAAGAGGGGACCGGCTTCGTTATTTTGCCGCCAATACCATTTAACCCTTACGAAAATGATTTACGTGATACCGAATTTCCACCATTTCCTCCTTCACTTAAGGATAGCCATTACCTGGGAACAGACACTATAGGTCGTGATGTAGCTTCAAGGTTAGTGTATGGATTTCGCACGGCTATTTTCTTTTCACTGATATTATTAATCGTAAGCTACCTTATTGGTGTGAGTATAGGTGCTGCAATGGGTTATTTTGGAGGTCTGTTCGATTTACTATTCCAACGAATTATTGAAATTTGGTCAAACATTCCATTTTTATACGTAATCATGATTATTTCATCCATCATGATTCCCAATTTTTATACCCTGATCGCCATCGTCCTGTTATTCGGCTGGATTCAAATGACCTGGTACATGAGGACTGTGACCTATAAGGAGAAAGCACGTGAATATGTGATGGCTGCAAAGGCGCTGGGAGCATCAAATTCACGGGTCATTTTTAATCACATCTTGCCCAATACTGTTTCTATCATTATTACCTTTATTCCATTTTCAGTTGCCAGTGGCATTATTGCTTTGACTTCACTGGATTATCTTGGTTTTGGCTTGCCCGCTCCAACTCCAAGTTGGGGTGAATTACTTAGCCAGGGTTCTAATAATCTTGAGTCTTTATGGATAGTATCTTCAGTTATTGTTGCGATGACAGTCATTCTGGTGATGGTGACATTTATCGGCGAAGCGATACGTGAAGCCTTTGATCCTAAAAAGCATACGACTTACGAGTAATAGTTATGATTTTTTCCACTAGTAAAATTTTATTATCAGTATGGTGGCTACTATTTTTATCGACAAGTTTACAGGCTGCTCCGCAACTACCTGATAATTTACAGTGGCTGACGAATAATGAAGACCCAGTTTATGCATCACCCGATGCAATAAAAGGTGGAACCTTAAATGACTGGTTAGCGAGCTTTCCCTTAACATTGAGAACAGTAGGTCCTGACTCAAATGGAAGCTTTCGTGGGAATTTACTAGGCAATCAAATGCAGCTGGTTCAAGTTCACCCAAATACGAGAAAATTAATCCCTGGCCTGGCCACTCACTGGGCATATGGTGATGATAATAAAACCATGTATTTTAAACTGAATCCGAAAGCTCGCTGGTCGGATGGTGTACCTGTAACTGCACATGATTTTGTGTTCACTTTTGAGTTTATGCGATCAAAGGAAATTGTAGATCCCTGGCATGCTAATTTTTTCAAGGATGAACTTGATAAAGCTACTGTTTATGATGATCTTACTTTCTCGGTAACGACTATTAAAGAGCGCCCAAGAGATGAGTTACACGATCATACTTCTGAAGATATGCGCCCCATAGCCCGGCATTTTTATAAAGATATGAAAGGCTTTGTAAAAAAATATAACTGGGCAGTAGCGCCAAATACGGGTGCCTATAAAATCACCAAAATTAAAAAAGGTAAGAGTATAACTTTCAGTCGCAAGAAAGACTGGTGGGCTAAAGATTTAAAATACAATGTAAATCGCTTTAACGTGGATAAAGTAAAATTCACCGTTATCCGTGATAGGAACCTTGCCTGGGAACATTTTAAAAAAGGCAAGCTGGATGTGTTTGATACAACTTTACCGTTGTATTGGCATGAAAAATCTAAAGGTAAAATTTTCGATAAGGGCTATGTGCACAAGCTTTGGTTTTATACCGAATCTCCTCAGAGCTCTCAGGGTATCTGGTTAAATCAGGATAACGAGATTTTGAAAGATCTCAATGTACGTTTAGGTATAGCACATTCATTTAATATTAAAAAAGTAAATGAGCAGGTTTTACGAAGTGATTATGAATTAAAACAGACTATTAGTTCTGGCTTTGGCCCTTTTACCAATAAACAAATTCGTGCCAGAGAATTAGACCTGGCTAAAGCTGATGAGTACTTTGCTAAGGCCGGTTGGGAAAAGCGTGGTGATGATGGTATTCGTGTTAAAAATGGACAACGTTTATCGTTTGCTGTGACTTACGGTTATGACCACCATACTCCGCGTCTGGTCGTGTTAAAAGAAGAATTTAAACGAGCAGGACTGGAGCTTAGTTTACGGAAGATGGATCCAGCTGCATCATTTAAATCTGTGTTGGAAAAGAAACATGATATCTGGTGGGGAGCACTGGGTGGTGGAAGCTGGCCACAATACTGGGGGCAGTTCCATTCAGACAATGCGCATAAACCTCAAACTAATAATTTTACCAATACAGATGACCCGGACATGGACGCTTTAATTGATGCGTTTCGTTCGTCAACTAACACCGCTGAAAGGGCAAAACTGGCGCACAAATTACAACAGTTGATTCATGACCAGAGTGCCTGGATTGCTGGGCTGGATGTTCCTTACATCAGGAATGTTTATTGGCGATGGATTAAATTACCAAAGGTGCCTGGTACTCGCTTGTTAGGCAGAAGAGCTCCTTATGTATTTGACTATAATGGTGCTTTTGAAGTGTCCGATGGTGGACAATTATGGATAGACAAAAAAGCTAAAAAAGAAACTCTTACAGCTAAGAAAAAGGGTAAAAGTTACCCCGCTGTGACCCGTATTGATAAAACATTCAAAGTTGAAAATTAATACTTTAGATTAATGAATAATTTACCGAGTAATAATTATGATTATTAACAAACGATCTATATTAGCGCTAGTTACTTTTTTGGTGATGTCTTCGTCCTTGATGGCAGCACCAAAATTACCGGACAATCTAGAGTGGTTGACGAATGATACTGAAAAGGTTTTTGCATCTCCAGAAGCAAAAAAAGGAGGTACCTTAAAAAGCTTTCTACTGAGTTTCCCGTTAACGCTTCGATATGTGGGTCCTGATGCAAACGGTGGTTTTCGCTCGGCTATTCTTGGCAACAAGATGTCTCTTGTCGTCTCCCACCCGAATACGTCAAACCTGTTACCTTCTCTTGCCACTCACTGGGCTTATAGTGATGACAATACCACGATGTTTTTCAAGCTTAATCCTGATGCTCGTTGGTCAGATGGAAAAATGGTAGTGCCAGAAGACTACGCTTTTACTTTAGAGTTTATGCGTAAAAAAGAAATAGTAGCTCCCTGGTACAACACTTACTATGAAGACGAGATAGGGGAAGTTGTTGTCTATGATGATCATACTATTTCTGTTTCAAGCACAAAACCAAGACCAAGAAACGAACTTTTCAGTCATGTTTCTTTAAATCCTACACCTAGTCATTTCTATAAAGATATGAAAGGTTTCGTCAAAAAATATAACTGGAAAATAGCACCGAATACCGGGCCCTATCAGATAAGTAAAGTAAAAAAAGGAAAAAGCATAACTTTCAGTAGAAAGAAAGACTGGTGGGCTAAAGAGCTTAAATATTATAAAAATCGATTCAATGTCGACAAGGTTAAATATACCGTAATAAGGGATATGAACCTTGCATGGGAACACTTTAAAAAAGGTAAGCTGGATGCTTTTGGTTTGACTCTGCCTCTTTATTGGCATGAAAAAGCTAAAGGAGGTGTTTTCGATAAAGGTTATATCAATAAACTATGGTTTTATAGTGATCCGGCCAAGTATGCTTTTGGAATTTGGTTAAATCAGGATAATCCCATTTTGAAAGATCGTAATGTACGATTGGGTATTGCCCACTCAATGAATATTGAGAAAGTAAATCGACAGGTATTACGAGGCGATTATTCACGTAAAAATTCATATTCTTCCGGACACAGTAAGTTTACAGATCGTTCAATTAAGGCAAGGCCTTTTGACCTTGATAAGGCCAATGAATATTTTAATTTAGCAGGTTGGAGTGAGCGAGGAAGTGATGGAATTAGAGTTAAAGATGGAAAGCGTCTTTCCCTGTCCATTACCTATGGCTCCGATCCTCATACGGCACGCCTGGTTGTGCTAAAGGAAGAATTTAAGCGTGCAGGGCTAGAGCTGGTTCTCAGAAAATTAGATAGCGCGGCTTCATTTAAGTCAGCACTTGAGAAAAAGCACGATATCTGGTGGGGCGCTTTAGGTGGTGGAGATTTTCCACAATACTGGGGCACTGAGCATTCTATAAATGCACATAAAGCACAAACCAATAACTTCACCAATACTGATGATCCTGAGATGGACCGATTGATCGAAGCTTTCCGTTCAGCCATGTCTGCTGAAGATCGAATCAGCCTGTCTCGAAAAATTGAAAATCTTATCCATGAACATAGTGCCTGGATACCGACTCTGGAAGTTCCCTATGCTCGAATAGGTTATTGGCGTTGGCTGAAATTACCGGAAGTTCCCGGAACTAAAATTGGTGGACCGGCAACTGCTGCTTTTGACTTTGGCAGCTCCTTTTCTACTTCTGACGGCGGCATGCTGTGGATCGATACAGAGCTTAAGAAACAAACACTGAAGGATAAAAAGAAAGGTAAAACATTCGATCCAGTATTAATCATTGATAAAACTTTTAAAGTAACCTACTGATGTCAGAAGTTTTATTACAGGTCAGACATCTGGCCACAGAGTTTGATACGGAGCAGGGAGTCGCTCGCGCTCTTGACGATATTAGTTTTCAGGTAAAAGCCGGTGAAACTCTTGGCATTGTTGGTGAGTCTGGTTGCGGTAAGAGTGTGACTTCATTATCTGTCATGCGCCTGTTACCCAAACCCACGGGTAATATTGTGAATGGAGAGGTGTTGTTTCGTGGTAAGGATCTGGTCAAGCTACCTGCTGAAGATATGCATAATATTCGTGGAAATCGAATTGCGATGATTTTTCAGGAGCCAATGACGGCTCTTAATCCTGTTTATCGAATTGGGCGTCAGTTGAATGAGACATTGGCATTGCATAATCCAGAAATGAAAAAGGCAGATATTCATCAGGCATCCATCGATATGCTTAAACGTGTTGGGATTCCAGCACCAGAAAGGCGCATGAAAGAGTATCCCCATCAACTGTCTGGTGGCATGCGCCAGCGTGTCATGATTGCCATAGCCCTTTTGTGTAAACCTGAAATTTTGATTGCAGATGAACCGACAACAGCATTGGATGTCACCATTCAGGCACAAATTCTTCAATTATTAAAAGATTTACAAAAAGAAACCGGAATGGCGATTATCTTTATTACTCATGATTTGGGTGTTATTGCTGAAATATGTGATCGAGTACTGGTAATGTATGGAGGTCGAATTATTGAACAGGCTGATATATTTAGGCTCTTTGACAAACCCAGTCATCCTTATACTCAGGGTTTATTGAAGGCGATACCGCGCCTGGAAAAACCGGCTAAAGAAAACTTAAGTACGATACCTGGAATGGTCCCCAGTCTATTTGATTTCCCGCCGGGTTGTCGTTTTCAAAACCGCTGTGAATATGTTCAAACGCAATGTGAAAAGGATACTCCACCACTAGAAGGGCATATTGATGATGACCATCAGGTGCGTTGCTTTCGCTTTAAAGAACTGGTGAATTAGTGTACTGACATGGACTTATTAAAAGTAGAAGATTTAAAAATGCATTTCCCTGTTCATGGGGGTATTTTATATCGACAGATTGCCACGGTATTTGCTGTTGATGGCGTCAATTTTTCCATCGAACCGGGTAAAACTCTGGGTCTTGTTGGAGAGTCAGGTTGTGGAAAGAGTACCATTGGCCGTGCTTTATTACGTTTATATGAACCTACGGCCGGAAAAGTAAGTTTTGAAGGTCAGGATATTACCCATTTGCAGGGTGAAAGCCTAAGAAATTTAAGGCTGGATATGCAGATGATATTTCAGGACCCTTTCGAGTCGCTCAATCCTCGGCATACTATTGGCGATATCATTGAAGAACCATTCGTGATTCACAAACTGGGTAATTCTGCTGAACGTAAACAGGAAGTTTTAAAATTACTTGACCGTGTGGGAATGCCAGCAGATGCCGTACATAAATATCCTCATGAGTTCTCAGGTGGTCAGCGACAGCGTATAGGTATAGCCAGAGCCATAGCGCTTAAACCAAAACTAATCATCTGTGATGAACCGGTATCTGCACTGGATGTTTCTATACAGTCTCAAATTTTAAACCTGTTGCTTGAATTACAACAGGAAATGGGCATGGCTTATCTATTTGTGGCTCACGACTTATCTGTTATCAAACATGTGTCAGATCAGATAGCAGTGATGTACCTGGGAAGAATCGTCGAAATTGCAGATAGTGAGTCGTTGTACCAGAACCCTATGCATCCTTATACTCAGGCACTCATTTCATCTATACCTGTTCCTGACCCGCTTCAACGTAAAAATTTCATTCCACTTCAAGGTGAAGTCCCCTCACCATTGAATCCTCCTCCTCACTGTCATTTTGTCGAACGTTGTCCATATGCTGAGCAAATTTGCAGTACAGAAACCCCTGTCCTGACTCAAAAAGATACGAGCGAAAATCACCAGGTGGCCTGCCATTTTGCGGGTAAATTGAAAGTACTATAACCTGTTTCCTGAGTTAACTATTTCCTGTGTTTTGTCTCTAAATTTAATCCATAAGCTGTTATTGATTTGCCTCAAACTTTTAAGGTGTTGTTCTGAATTATTCCGTTTTGATTCTTTAAAAGCTGCCAATACTGTTACACTAAAAACTTCAACGTGAGCTTATTATGAATTTTTCAGATTTTGGAAAACGTTTTAACCGTTATTCCGGTATTTCTCATTTAATGGATGACCTGAGTGCCGGGCTGTTAGATGATGACATGGTGATGTTAGGAGGAGGTAACCCTGCTTCTATTCCCCAGGTATTAGATGTTTTTCAGCATACTCTTGATGACTTACAGGAAAGAGGAGACCTGGTTAAAGCACTGGTTAATTATGACGCCTCACAGGGTAATCAGGTTTTTCTAGAATCACTGGCTGACTATTTTAACAAGCAGTATGGATGGGGTATATCTCGTCGCAATATTGCATTGACTCATGGCAGTCAGTCTGCATTTTTTGCTTTATTTAATAGTTTTGCCGGGTCTACCGGTGACGCAAGGAAGCATGTTCTATTACCGATAACTCCGGAGTATATTGGTTACACCGACCTGGGTATTGAAGATCACCTGTTTGTCAGTCAGAAACCTCAAATAGAAACACTTTCTGATCAATTTTTTAAATATCATATTGATTTTGATCACCTGGAAGTGACTTCAGAAACTGGAGTGATTTGTGTTTCAAGGCCAACCAATCCAAGTGGAAATGTTTTAACTGATGAGGAATGTCAGCATCTGGATCAGTTAGCCCGTAAAAATAATGTTCCTTTACTGGTGGATAATGCTTATGGCACCCCATTTCCACATATCATTTTTAATGAAGTTAATCCGTTCTGGAATGACAATACCATTGTATGTTTAAGCCTGTCTAAGCTTGGTTTGCCAGGTGTGAGAACGGGTATCGTTATAGCGAATGAAGAAGTCATACGGCAGCTTTCTAATATGACGGCAATAACCAGTCTGGCACCGGGTGGAGTAGGTCCTGCAGTTGTTAATGAACTATTACAAAAACAGTTGCTGACTACTTTGTGTGATGATGTTATCCGACCTTTTTATCAGAATCGATGTGAAAAGGTTGTCGAGTGGTTAAAGCAAAGTATAAATGATGAAAGATTGCATATTCATTTACCTGAAGGAGCGATCTTTCTCTGGTTATGGTTTGAAGGATTATCGATTACAACCTCTGAACTGTATGAAGAGTTGAAAAAAGAAGGCCTATTGGTCGTGCCGGGTAAATATTTTTTCCCAGGTCAGGATGATCCGGGAGAACATGCAGAGAGTTGTATTCGTATGAACTACGTGCAAAGTGAAGCGGATTTACAGAAAGGTATCAACATACTCTCTAGTACATTGAAGCGATACTGGTGAATAGAAGTAAAAATGGCATTAATAGAGAGACGAGCTTGCAGCTGGGTAACTCAAACTCAGTATTAAAGCCAGAGTATCTTATTCGTTAGGATTAGCAGATTTTACTATAAAAATGTAAATGAAAAATGCAGCCATACCAAGAAGAAATACAATAGTTCCTAATGATAGCAATCCGACCCAATCGCCAAATAAATCCATAAATAATTCCATAACTTTTCTCTTTGATAATATTCAGAAAAATTTTAAAGCATAATCTGTTGTAGACATTGACTTCAGTCAATTGTTCATTCGAATATGCAGAAATAGTAATATAGGGTAATTGCGAAAGTTATTTTGATGTATGAGTAAATACTCCATCCCAGTTTTCACCTGGTGGATTGAGGCGATAACTGTTAATTCTATCCAGGTACTCAGTGTATAACTTACAATTAGGAAAGGAGCGGGACAGGTTAAAAAACTCTACTTCTGCTTTATCCCAATCCTGTTTATGATAGACCCTAAGCGCCTGTTTATAACGGGATATTTCAGAGATGATTGATTTATCAACATCATTTTTATGACCAACAGGTTCAAAAATAGTCACGGGTTCTTGTTTACCTTTAACTCGAACTTTGTCCAGTTCACGGAAAATAAATTCAGGAACAGCAGCTTTAGTGGCTTCGCCAACAATAATATCAACTCCATATGCCTTGGTTAGGCCTTCTAATCTTGAACCCAGGTTTACCGTATCACCTAATACCGTGTAAGCAACTCTGAATTCAGACCCCATATTGCCAACATTCATGATGCCTGTGTTGAGGCCAATACCTATATTTACATGGGGTAATCCTTTTTCTTTAAATTCCTTTTGCATGATTTTTAACTCTTTCATCATGTCGAAAGCTGCATATAAAGCATGCCTGGCATGTTCCGGGTCATGCAATGGAGCCCCCCAGAATGACATGATGGCGTCACCCATGTACTTGTCTATAGTGCCCCTGTTTCGGTGAATAACACGGGTCATCGGTGTCAACAGGGCATTCATTAAATGTGTTAGCTGTTTAGGGTCGAGACCTTCAGAGATAGTTGTAAATCCGCGAACATCTGAAAATAATACGGTCATTTCACGGCTTTCACCTTCTAGAGAAAACTCTGATGCAGTTTCACTCATTTCGTCAACAAGTTCAGGCGGAATGTATTGACCGAACATATGAGCTAACTGACGTTTACCACGTGATTCAATAAAAAAACCATAAGTCATGTGCAGTGTGAACATCAGGACAATCAATAACAGGGGAGAGGCCATGGGTAAAATTAACAAGTTGTTCCAGGCCAGAAAAGTACCTGCTATAACGATAACGGTAATGATTAATGAACTTAATGCTGCCAGAATTGGAGATAGATACGTCAGCACGATATACATGGCGATAGCAACTAGCACAAGTAAAACAAACTCATATCCGACAGTCCAGGCGGGCTTATGTTTAATGGTTTCATTCAAAATGCCTGAAATAATATTAGCGTGTACCTCAACTCCAGGGTAAACGTTTTGTACTGGAGTGGACCGTAAATCCAGTAGACCAGGTGCTGATGTTCCTAATAGTATGATTTTATTTTTAAGACGGTTGATATCTGCTGATTTATCCAGAACTTTAAAGGCAGAAATATATTCAAAGCTTCCCTTTTTACCACGATATGGCACATAAACCGCTCCATTATCATCAACAGGAATTCTATATTGACCAAGATTGATGGCTTCCAGAGCATAATAATCCTGACCATTCTTTTTACCGTCTGTTTCGACTATTAACTCTATTTTTGGGTTACCTATAGCCAGCCTGGCTGTGGCTAAAGATAAAGAAGAATATAAAAACTTATTATAGGATTGAATTAACGGGACACGACGGAAAACACCATCAGCATCTACGGAAGGGTTGTCGAAGTAACCGCCTGATCGAGCTGCATTTTGAAGTATCTTGATATTGGCTCCATAACCTTCTGCTTTGTAAATGGCTAGACGTTGGCTGAACTCATCGGTCATTTTAGTTATTGCTAGAGGTAGTGTCCCTGTTTTTACCACTTTCTCTTTTTCTATACTGGATTTAAAGTAATAGCCCAGAACTATATCTTTATTCAATAAGCTTTTGGAAAATAGCTGGTCAAATTGCAAAGAAGGGCGCAGCTTATCGAGTGTAGTGAGAAAATGGTCGTTATTTTTAAGTTCGTTGTTGGCAAGTTTTGTAAATGCTTCCAGTCCTGAGCTGGTATCCTTTTCAGCAAAAACTATATCTATTCCCAGTGTTTTTACCTGGTAAAAATCAAAAAGGTTAGTCACCAGTCTGGCCATCACATCTCTTTTCCAGGGGAAACGGCCCACTTCAGCTAAAGAGATTTCATCGATATCAACAATGACTATATTTTTATCAATAGTATCTGGTCGTGTAAAATTTAACCTGGAGTCATATGTCCAGTTTTCGAGTTTTTCCAGGAAAGGATAATGCTGAAGATCAGAAGCATCGATCAGCAAAGCAATCAAAACTAGAAGACTAAGCAACAACCTTATAATACGTTGTAGTTGCATACAGTTCTCCCCTTTAATTAGATATGATTATTATAAAACTGATAAACGCAGAATGTTTCTGCGTATTGGTAATTACAGTTTATTTATCTTTAACTATTTGGTGTAAAACTCCATTTTGACGCCAGCAACTTCTATGATGTCATGATTGTTTAGCTGGTGTGCACTTGAGCCAATAGGACTGCCAGCTACTTTTGGAACATTGTTATTAGGGCCACCGTCTACATGGATTAAAAAGAACCCCTGAGGACGTCTGGTGATAGCTGCAACCTGAACTCCAGGCTGACCGATAGTTGTTAGAGCCTTTTTCAGAATGAGCTCTTTGCCTGCGTTAGCGCCACTTAATAATTGTAGGCAGGCAACTTTATCACTTGTAGTAGAGCTTTTACTGGAAGCCACTTCGGATGCAATGGCTGCTGATATTTTTTGTACAGACTTATCGATTTCTTTATTTTCAGCCGCTTCTTCAGGCATGCCTGCTTCACCCGGACGGATAATCATAGTCTGTTCAAAGTCCTGATCAGAGTCTCCGTTACTACTCTCATAAGAAATCTGGTATTTTCCCAGAGTGATTTTATCACCATGCTCCAGCGCATGCTTTTTAATCAATTTACCATTAACGTAAGTTCCATTGGTGCTGCCAAGATCTTCGAGGAAAGAATCTTCAAGGATTGTTATCACTTGAGCATGCTTACCACTGACAGATAAGTTGTCAATATGGATATCATTACTGGGCTTACGCCCAATAGTTGTAGTTTCGTTGGTAAGCGGGATTTCTTCATGTTCCCCCGAATTTGATGTCATTACCAATTTTGCGACCATGTCTATGTCCAGCCTCGTGTTATTATTGCTTATGTGAAAGTTTAGTACATTTAAAAAATTTTGAGTAAAGCTTTCACTTTATTCCGTTTAAAACCATTCAATTAACTTTTTGAACCAGCCCTGAGATTCAGAAAAATCTTCATTTATCCGGCATAAAATTACAGAAATATTATCCTTTCCGCCATTCTGGTTTGCCTTTGTAATCAATTGCTTGGCAGCTTCTTCTAGATTATCACTAAATCTTTGAATAGTTAAGCTTATATATTCATCTTCTACTAAATCAGTTAGTCCATCAGAGCATAGCAGGTAGATATCATTTTTCATGGCTAAATCTTCCTGAACATCGGGAGTTGTTGTTGGGTCTATGCCTAATGCTTTAGTAACCAGGTTCTTATTTAATGATTTTTTGGCTTCTTCCTGTGTGTAGAACCCACGACCAATTAATTCCTGCAACAGGGAGTGATCCTTGGTAATTTGATCCAGGTTTTTATTTCTGTAGCGATAACACCTTGAATCACCAATATGAGCCAGTGAAAAACGATTGTCGTAAAATACTAGCACAACCAGGGTGGTTCCCATGCCTCGTAACTCAGCCTGTTGGGTCGATTTACGATAAACGAGGTCATTAGCCTGTTCAATGGCTTCCTGTATGCAAATGGACTCTAGTGAAAAACCAGTATCTGAATCAATTTGTCCCGTTTTGATAGAGGGCAAATGTTGTTGAGAATTTTGAATAATGCTGTCCACAGATAGAGTGCTAGCTACTTCACCCCCTAAATGACCTCCCATGCCATCGGCTAAAACCATCAGGCCTAATGCACTGTCAAATCCTATGCTGTCCTCATTATTCTGTCGAATACGGCCAGTATCAGTTTGTCCGACAATATGTATCTTACCTTGTAAATTCATGTTGATGCTCTGAAAAGAATAAGGTGGTCTCTATGATGAGATTTATTATGGTGATTAATATATCTCATCAGTTTACTGCATTTTCATTAAACAAACCTTAAGGTCATTGGCTAAATCTGTACCTGTTTGGTAGCGCTCATCAGCATTTTTGACCAGTGTTTTATTAATAATGGGAACCAGGCATGATGGAATATCCTGTCTATAGGTAGTTATTTCAGGAGCTTCATCATTGGTTATTTTGAACATCAGGCTCGCCATGGAGTCTGCTTTAAATGGCAGAGAACCACACAGCATTTGATATAACATAACGCCTAATGAAAATAGATCCGAACGACCATCTACCTTCTTTCCGGCTAATTGTTCTGGGGACATATAGGATGGTGTTCCAAGCACCATGCCGGTTTTGGTTTTACTGGAATCTGTTATTCGAGCAATTCCAAAGTCGGTGATTTTTAAGCTATCAGACTCAGCTTCATACATTAAATTAGCTGGTTTAATGTCTCTGTGAACAACATTTTGAGCATGAGCGAACGCCAGACCTTCTGCTGATCTGATGGCAATACTGACTACCGTTTTCATGTCCAGTAAATTATCTTTCTTGGTGTGGGGAGCCAAATCAGAACCTTTAAGAAATTCCATGGCGATATAGGCAAGGTCATGTTCTTCGCCAGCATCAAAAATAGTGACAATATTTGGGTGACTTAATCTGCCAGCTGTTTCCGCCTCTCTGAAGAACCGTTCTTTAACTTCTACCAGTTCATCATCTTCAAATTCCTGTGCCAGGGCCATGGTTTTGATTGCTACCACACGGCTTATTTTAGGGTCTTTGCCGAGATAAACTATACCCATTGCGCCTTTACCAAGTTCTTTTTCAATCTGGTAACGACCTAACATGGGTTTTTCTATGCTGTTACCATCCAGTAATAATGTTCCGCCAGCATGTCCACCACTGCCGCCGAGTAAAACGGTTTCTTCCATTTGCTGAGCACGATTCTGGCGCACTTTAATGTCACGAAATTCATCGTCATGTTTTGACATGTACTGATAAACACTAGTCGCTTTATTGAACTGGCGTTTACGTTCAAAATCGAGAGCCAGATTATACATGGCTTCCATGACATCGTCTTCAAGAGGGCATTTTCTGAATTTTTCAAATGCCATGTCGAGCTGTCCCTGGGACTGAAAAGCAATACCGAGCATTCGGTTACTTTCCGAGGATTCAACGTCTGATTTTAATTTTCCACGTTCTGTCGCAAGAAACCTTTTAGTGGTTATTAGTAGGTGGCCTATAACAAGTAACGCAGCTGGCCCCATTAACTCAATCCACATGGTGCTGGTTGTCATGAGCATGTAGTGTGTTGTAATAATAGCAACCAGAATAAGTACTGTCAGAGCAGCAGCAACGCCCGCCTTTAAACGAGGCATTATAAACATCAGATAAATAGCGATGAATAAAAATGCACCTAAATTAGCCCAGATACCCCATTCAGGGGCAATGAAGAAATCTTCGTTTAAAATGCTGGAAACGGAATGTGCAAGTGTTAAAACGGGAGGCATTGCAGAGTGTATTGGGGTTACCTGGTTTGCGCCTACACCCGTTGCTGTTGCACCGATGATAACTATCTTACCTTTGTAATTTTCGACA
>Ga0209776_1001160_pt1 | contig 14403 bp, 11 predicted proteins | sample SaaInlLV_10m_DNA_3_FD_184670 | JGI IMG/M metagenome (GOLD analysis project Ga0209776, IMG submission 184670) | Marine microbial communities from expanding oxygen minimum zones in the Saanich Inlet - Saanich Inlet SI073_LV_165m_DNA (SPAdes) (version 2) | ecosystem: Environmental > Aquatic >...
AATTTTACGGTCAGATTTTTTAACACAAGGCCCTACAGTACCTAGGTTTGAGGAAAAGCTCTGTAAATATACGGGATCGGACTATGCAGTTGCAGTTAATAGCTGCACTTCAGCTCTTCATATTGCTTGCCTTGCTTTAGGTTTGGTTCCTGGAGATATATTATGGACATCCCCTATAACATTTGTAGCTTCTGCTAACTGTGCACTATATTGCGGTGCATCTGTTGATTTTGTGGATATTGAGCCAGATACGGCATTAATGAGTGTCGAAAAGTTATCGGTGAAGTTGGAATTGGCAAAGGAAAGAGGAGTTCTTCCAAAAATAGTCATACCTGTCCATTTTTCTGGACAGTCTTGTGATATGAAAGAGATTTATGCTTTAAGTCGACAATATGGCTTTAAGATTATTGAGGATGCGGCGCATGCTATAGGGGCGAGCTATCAAAATGAACTGGTAGGAAATTGTCGCTATTCTGATATTACTGTATTCAGCTTTCATCCAGTTAAGATTATTACTACTGGCGAAGGAGGTGTAGCAATGACTAATAGCTCACAGCTGGCTGAAAAAATGAAATTATTAAGGAGTCACGGTATAACTAAAGACTTAAATAAAATACATGAAAAATCAAATGACCACTGGTACTATGAGCAAGTTGAGCTTGGCTTTAATTATAGAATGACAGACATTCAAGCAGCACTTGGAATAAGCCAATTAAATAGACTAGATCAGTATGTATTACGTAGAACTGAAATTGTAGAATGGTACGATGAACGGTTTAAAGATGTAGCAGTTGATCCGTTGATAAAAAAATCAAGCCGAACTTCAGCACATCATCTTTATATAGTGCGTGTTAAAAAAGGGAGTCAATTAAGGGACAAGTTATATCGATCTTTAATAGATAACGGTATTGGGGCAAATGTCCACTATATTCCAGTGTACCAACAGTTTTTTTTTAAAGAACTTTTTGGAGATAAAAAATGTAGTCTGGCCGAAGAGTATTATGCTAAAACTATAACGCTCCCTCTGAATCATGTAATTAATGATTCAGAGTTAGAATTTATTGTTAATAAAGTAATTGATATTGTTAAATAAATGGTAATTTACAAGGAGATATTTAAGTGAAAGGTATTATTTCAACAAAACAAATATATTTTAGACCAATCAATATACATGATATTGAAAATGGTTGGTTAAATTGGATTAATAATCCCGATACGAATAATTTTTTAGTTCATAAAAATCCAACTAGATATGAGGATCTTGTTGAATATCTAGAAAAATCTCAACCTCCATCAGTATATATGTTCGCTGTATGTCTTGTGGATAATGATAAGTATATTGGAAATGCAAGATTAAGCTCTATTGATTGGATAAATCGCCATGCTTCGTATGGTAGATTAATTGGAAGTAGTGACTTAAGAGGAAAAGGCATAGGAACAGAAATTTTGGTACTATTAGCTCACTATGCTTTTTATAATTTAAATCTTCATCGTATCTCTACTGGTGTAGTTGCTAATAACATAGCATCTGTTAGGAGTAATGAGAAAGCTGGCGCTATAAAAGAAGGATTGTCAAGAGAAGAGTCATATATTAATGGTGCTTATGAAAACTCTGTAATGTTTGGTATGATGAGAAAAGACTTTGAGAAAACAGAGTTGAATAACATCATTATTACTTGAAGTGTTATATATAAAATTATGTGTTCTATTTTAGGGGTTATTACACGTAACTGTAAGTTTGATATTAGTAATGATCTAATCTCTAGGATGAATCGTACTTTACAGCATAGAGGGCCAGATGGTGATGGATTAATATGTAATGGAAACGTTGTCTTCGCTCATAATCGTTTGTCAATAATTGGTTTAGAGGAGAAATTTTCGAAGCAACCATTAGAAAATTGCGGGAAAATGCTTACATTTAATGGCGAGATATACAATTATAAGCATGTCTCGACTCTGCTAGAGAGTGAGGGGATTTTTTGTAGTAAAAAAAGCGATACAGAGGTATTATTTAAAGGTTTAATGCACTGGGGGCTTGAAAAAACATTACGATTAATTGATGGAATGTTTGCATTTGCATATCTAGACCTTGACAGAAAGAGACTTTTTTTGGTACGAGACAGACTAGGTGAAAAGCCACTATATTGGTCGTTTAACGGCAAAAGACTTTGTTTTTCATCTGAGATTAAGGCGATCATTAGTAATGGAGATATGCCTGTTTTACCAAACCTATCAAAGATTAATGAGTTTTTTCATACTGGGAAAGTACAAGGTAGTGAAACATTTTTCAAAGACGTGTTTGAGGTAGAGCCGGGAAAGTATTTAGAAATCTCATTGGATTTAAGTAATATTAAATCTAGTAATTATTGGAATTTAGAACAGTTTAATTATGATTTTAATAATACAACAGATGATTTTATAAAAGATGATTTCTTAGAAAAACTTACTTCATCGATTTGTAGTAGATCTACAAGTGATGTCCCTATAGGCGTGTTATTATCAGGCGGAATTGATTCTAATTCTATAGTTAAGCTAATGTCTGAATTTTGTCAACATGATGATTATATGGAATTATTCTTTGCAGATAATCATGACAATGTTTCAAGTGAAATGAGGGACGTGAAATTGTTTATTAATTATTTGAATGATAAACACCCTGCTGTGGATTTTAGATTAAATAGAAATATATTGTCGCTATCAGAGTATATGGGTAATTTAAGTAAATTTACATGGTACAACGACGAGCCTATCCAGTTTCCTATCTCTCCCCAATTACTAGAATTAACATCGTTATCTTCCTCTTTAGGCGTTAAAGTTTTGCAGTCTGGAGAAGGTGCTGATGAATTATTGTTTGGATATAGTCGTTTTACTCGCACAAGAGATATATTAATGACTAACAATAGTGACAAGGATTCAGTTTTGAGCAATATATATTACGGGGGTGGATTAGATAGAGTTTCAGAGATAGATGAACTGACAAATGGTGTTTCTGATAAGTGTATAGATACGGAAAGTTGGGATTGGCTTTCTAGACATTATTCTACGTGGCCTAATGATACTCTTCAAATGATATATAGCCAGAAGTATCGATTACAGTCGTTACTTCAGCGCCAAGATAGGGGCGGGATGGCAAATGGCGTTGAAGTGCGCGTTCCTTTTTTATCGCCTGAGTTCGTTAAATGGGTTAATGAGCTACCGTTGAGTGTAAAGTATGACTCATATCAAACAAAAAAAATATTGAGAGATGTTATGAATAAAAGACTGCCAAAAAGAATTTTATCAAAAAACAAACAAGGGTCACCATCATTTATAAGTAGTTTCTTAGAGTCTAAACATGGGTACTCAACAATACTTAAAATGGTATCTAGGGAAAATGGTTTCTCCCAATCATTTTTAAATGGAAAAAAAGCAGTAGATCTGGTGCACGATCATTATCTCTCTTCAGGCAATCATGGCGTTATTATGTGGATGTTTCTTTCGTTAGAAGTTTGGCATAATACATGGATTCTTAAAGAAGATAAGATAGTATATTAGACTCTTTCCTTCGCATATGGTAATAATTATTAATACGGTATCTCCAAGCTTAACAGTTACAGAATTAACATCACATGTTCCTGCTCGTGTGAAGGAAGTTGAGGCGATAAAAAATCCAATGCGTAGACTGGTTACTGTAAATGATACAGCATCTCAAATTTCATATCTCTGCAGTGATAATGCAAATTATATAAATGGAATAAATATTCCAATTACCGGTGGCCCTGTTTAGGTTTTTATATGAAAATTGCACTAGGTACGGTTCAGTTTGGCATGTCTTATGGAATAGCAAATAAACTTGGTGAAGTTGGAAGTCCTGAAATAGAAAGAATTTTACAATATGCAGATAGGAATGGCGTTGAGATATTGGATGTTGCATCATCATATGGCAATGCAGAGAGTGCAATTGGAAAATTTATCTCTAATCAAGTCAGAAGTAAGCAATGGAAAGTTATAACTAAAACTCCACACTTCAAGAGTGATATTATTGATCAACAAGTAGATGAGTTACTTGAAAGCTTCAAATTATCACTAAAAAAATTAGGTCAAAAGTCAATATACGGGTTGCTTATACATAATTGTGATGACATTTTTTTATCAGGGGGTGAAAAGCTATTGCAAATAATGGATAAATTAAAACAAGATGGTCTGATAGAAAAAATAGGCGTTTCACTTTATAGTGGAGAGCAAATTTCCTCTCTTTTAGATAATTATCTAGTTGATATAGTGCAACTTCCTATCAATATACTTGATCAAAGGCTTCTTGAAGGTGGGCAGCTTTCCATGTTAAAAAAATATGGAGTAGAAATTCATGCAAGAAGTGTTTTTTTACAAGGTTTACTTTTAATGCCATTAAAAAATATTTCACCTTGGTTTAACCCTATTATGAATACATTAGAGGCATTGCATGTAAAAGCAAGCAAACTAAATATGAGTACACTACAACTTGCACTTGGTTTTGTACAGAGCATTAGTGAAGTCGATAAGGTGGTAGTTGGTGTTAATACTCTAAACCAGTTACGTGAAATTATTAGCGCTACATCAATATATATTAATACAGAAGAATTTTCTGATCTGTCAATCAATGATCCTATTTACCTAAACCCATCTAATTGGAGAGTATAAGGTTGTCTAAAACGATACAAGATGATAGTTTGGTTGATTTTTCGAATTACAGTACAGTTTTTTGTGATAGCACTAAAGCTCTTGAATGGGCTTATCAGAATGGATTATCTAAATCTGCAATAATAAAATCTAGTGCGCCAGCATTGTTATTTAGTAAAAATAGAAATATACAAAATATTGAAAAAAGGTGGACAGTTAAAGAGACTAAAGAATTTCAAAAAACAATCCAAAAACTAACAGAGGATATTTTTGATATAGTGCTAGGAATCCCTGGTATTGAGCGAGAGTTTGCACTTGCAATTTCACAATTTGTATACAAGTTTCAAAGAGTAATATTTAAAGCCGCTTGCCTGGATGCCAATGATTTTACAGAACCTAGGTTGTTTATCTATGTATATGGAAAAACTGGACCGTCTGGAAATATGATGAACTCTTTATGGGACCAGCTACTTTTTGGCAATCCGTCATTTACTAAAGTGGATTATAAGTTAGAGAATGATAAATGGAGCACCCTTACTACTTATGGAGTTTCTTATTGGCGACGCTTTAAGGTAGCCGGATATGAAACTATAGTTTATCGTTTGGCAATGAAATTGATGAATAGCATGCCTAGCTATATATTTAAAAAAGAAATTCTTATTCCGAATGAAAATGAATTAAATATAGAGATAGCATCCTCGTTAGCATTACATGGTGTTAGGATTTCAAAGATCAAACCAGAACCTTTATCAAATACTGAAAATATCTTTTTAAGTGAAAATATTATAGATTTTTATAAAATGCTTTCGCCAATCATAAGTAAAAGAGTTAGGGATTGGGTAGAGCCATCTGCAGTAGATATTACCATGTCGCTATTTAAAGGTTATTTGGAAAAAGAAATAAATCAATTTAAAGTATTTGTAAATAGTTGGGAGAAGGCTATAGGAAAAAAAAGTGGTATAAATAAAGCTGTACTTGTAAATTCTCCAGGAAATTTAAAAGGATTTGCGTTAGCGTGTGCTTGTAGAAAAAACAGCATTCCATTAATATCAAGTCAACATGGCGTAACTGTGGAAATAAGTAAAGCGCATAGTATGTTGCATGTTGGGTTTGATAATGGTGTAGCTGATGCCATGTTTTCTTATAATCAAAAAGTTGTGGATGTAGAACAAGGCACATATTTTGATAATGCTAAACATTATATTGTTGGGATGCCTATGCGCCTTATTAGAATGAAATACGCAAAATCTGTAGATAAATCTGTGCCTCCAATTGTATATATTTCAACTAATTTATATCATATGGGTTTTTCTATATCATCAAAAACAGATTATCATAATGCTATGGATGAGCAAAGTTGTATTACAGAGGTATTAAGTAAGTTACCTCATAAAGTACGCTATAAAACATATCCAGAGGATAATCGTCGTTATGCTGACCCTGATCCTGTATTGAACAATGTTAAGTTGGCTGACAATATAGAGCTATTTTTTAATAAGATAGATATGAGGTATTTGATTGATGGACATAGTGTTTTAGTTACGAGTTGTGCAACAAGTACATTGGGGTGGGTTGTAATGTCTGAAAAACCAGTTATATTTATTGATTGGAAAGATAAAAGTCCTTTGAGCGATGATGCATATGCAAGTATACTGGAAGGAGTGTTTGTTTTTGATGATAATGATTTAAATTTTCATCAAAAACTTAGGGATTTTCTTTCACAACCTATTGATGAAATAGAGATATTATGGCAAAAGAAAAAAAGTGCTCGTGAAGAAATGATTAAAAATTACTTTTCTATGTATAAAGGCGGTGCAGGTAAACGAGCAGCCCAAATTATACTTAGAGAATATCTTAATTGATATTATGCGTATTATTGCAGTAGTACAAGCACGTATGGGGTCAACCCGCCTACCAAATAAGGCAATGCTGCCGATTAGTAATGGTATACCTATAATTGAAGTATTACTTTCTCGTTTGAGTAGGTCTACATTGATAGATAAAATTGTACTTGCAACATCTATTGACCCATGCAATCAGCCCTTAGTTGAGCATGTTAGTATGTTAGGTTATACCGTGTTTCAAGGTAGTGAAAACAATGTATTGGATCGTTATTATTTAGCTGCATTACAATATGATCCAGATGTAGTGGTAAGAATAACAGGCGACTGCCCATTAGTAGATGCAGAGATTGTGGATAATATTATTGAAGTTTATAAATCAAGTAGTTCTGATTATGTGTCTAATGTAAGTCCAGCAACCTTTCCAGATGGCTTAGATGTTGAGGTGTTTTCATTTTCTGCATTAAAAGTTGCATGGGAAATGGCAGAAACAAAAGCTGAGCGTGAACATGTAACCCCGTATATACGCGAGTCAAGCAGATTTGCAACTGAGAATGTTGCTAATAATGTAGATCTTTCAGTCGAACGTTGGACGGTTGATGAGCCAGAAGACTACAAAGTTATTAAATCTATTTTTGAGTATTTTTTACCAGAAATTAACTTTACTTGGAGAGAGGTGTTGCAACTTAAAAAGTCACAACCTGAAATTTTTTTTGCTAATCAGCACCTGATTAGAAATGAAGGTTCGGATCTAAGTACAGGACAGAAGCTTTATAAGAGAGCTAAATATGTTATTCCTGGTGGCAATATGTTGCTTTCTAAAAGGCCTGAGATGTTCTTGCCTGAAAAATGGCCATCTTATTTTAGTAAATCTAAAGGGTGCAAAGTTTGGGATTTGGACGGTAAAGAATACATTGATATGTCTATTATGGGTATCGGCACTAATACATTAGGATACGGACATCCTGAAGTTGATGAAGCTGTAATAAAAACTGTGAAAGATGGGAATATGTCAACATTAAACTGCCCAGAAGAAGTTTATTTAGCAGAGAGATTAGTTGAAATTCACCCTTGGGCAGATATGGTTCGTTTTGCTAGATCAGGAGGTGAAATAAATTCTATAGCTGTCCGCATTGCTAGGGCTTCAACAGGTAAGGATAAAATTGCAATTTGCGGTTACCATGGCTGGCATGACTGGTATTTGTCTACTAATCTTGATAGTGATAAAAGTCTTGATGGGCATTTACTTCCAGGTTTGCAACCAGATGGAGTGCCCAGGGGATTAACAGGCACTACATTGCCTTTTAATTATAATAATATTGAGGAATTAGAAGGAGTTATAAAGAATAATCATGGTGAAATTGCGGCTATCATGATGGAAGTTTCAAGAAATGAAGGGCCAAAAGACAGTTATTTAAAAAAAGTAAAAAATCTGGCTATTGAGAATAATATCATTCTAATTTTTGATGAGTGTACATCTGGCTTTCGAGAAACCTTTGGTGGTTTGCATAAAAAATATAATGTCGAGCCTGATTTGGCAATTTTTGCTAAAGCAATAGGCAATGGTTATGCAATTTCTGCCTGTATTGGTAATATGAATATCATGCAAGCAGTGCAGAAAACTTTTATTAGCTCTACATTTTGGACGGAGCGCATTGGACCATCTGCAGCATTAAAAACATTAGAAGTAATGCAAAGAGAGAAATCTTGGGAGAAAATTACTAAAATTGGGAATGATATAGCTAACAAATGGAGATTATTAGCAGATAAATATGAATTAAATATTGATATACATGGATTGCCAGCACTTAGTAGTCATACATTTAAATCAAAAAACAATCTTGTATATAAGACTTTAATTACGCAGGAGATGTTAAAAAAAGGCTATCTTGCATCAAATAGTGTTTATGCCTGTATTGACCACACTCCAAAAATAATAGATAATTATTTTGAAGCGTTAGATCCAATATTTTCAATTATTAAAGATGCTGAAGATGGCATGAAAATTGATGACTTGTTAGAAACCCCAATTTGTCATAGTGGCTTTTTTAGATTAAATTAATGAGAGTTGCCTTTAGAGCTGATGCGTCTATTCAAATTGGCTCAGGCCATATTATGCGCTGCCTCACTCTTGCTGAAGAGTTGCATGACAGGGGAGTAAGCATAGAATTTGTTGTTCGTAATCATAAGGGTAATTTAAATCATCAAATCCAAAGCAAAGGGTTTGTAGTACAGTGTTTACCTGATTTGAATTTAACTCATTTACAACAGAAACTATCTAAATATGAACAGCTACTCGGTGTGGAGCAATTGACGGACGCTGATGAAACTATCCAAATATTTAAAGAAAGAATATTAGATTGGTTAATAATTGATCATTATGCACTAGATTATAATTGGGAAAAGAAGCTAAGGCCATATGCGAAAAAAATTATGGTAATTGATGACCTATCAAACCGTAGACATGACTGTGATTTATTACTAGACCAAAACTATATTCATAATGAAAAACGTTATGATGATTTGTTGGCGCCAAATACCATTAAACTACTAGGCATTAAATATACATTGTTACGAAAAGATTTTTTTAAAAATAGAAAAAATCATGCAATGAGGGGCGATTCAATTGAGAGAGTTTTTGTTTTTTTTGGCGGTACAGATCCTGATAACTTAACAATTGTAGCTATAAATGTACTTTTACAACCTAAACTGAAGCATTTATTGGTAGATGTTGTTATTGGATCTGGTAACCCTCATAGGACTGAATTAGAGTTAAAAATAAGAAAATATTCCAATGTAAAACTTCATGTACAAGTGGATAATATTTCAGAATTAATGGCAAGTGCTGATGTTGCCTTGGGCGCTGGTGGTAGTGCAACTTGGGAGAGGATGGCTATAGGGTTACCCAGTATTATTATTACTGTTTCTGATAATCAGATCGAATTAATTAAAGATCTTGATCAAGATGGTTGTTTAAAATGGCTTGGAAATTTGAACCAGGTAAATGAACAGATGATTTATTGCGCCCTATTAGATATAATCAAAAATCCGAAAAAATTAATAGAACAGTCTTGTAGTTGTCAAAAACTAATTGATGGAAAAGGTGCAGGTATAGTAGCCCAATTACTATTGACTGGACCATCTATAGAGGCATTAACTATTAGAAAAGCCACAAAGTCAGACTTAATGCTCTACTGGAATTGGGCAAATGAATTAGAAGTTAGAGAAAATGCTTTCAGTCAAGAATTTATAGAACTGGAAAATCATAAAAAGTGGTTTAATAAAAAGTTAAATAGCAATGATAGTATCTTAATTCTGATAGGTTCTGAATTCGGCGCAATAGGTCAAGTTCGTTTTGATCGTTCAGACTCATGTTATACAATAGACTACTCTTTAGCAAGACAGTATCGTAGCTTTGGTTTGGGTAAAAAGATTCTATCGATGGCAATTGACTATTTAAAATGTGAAGAGTCATTTACATTAATTGGCAAGGTGAAAGTGAATAACCAGCCATCAATAAAGGTATTTAAGAGTTTGGGTTTTAGGCAACTTAAGTCTATCTCACATAAAGAATCGCGTATTTTTCAAAAAGATGTTTTAGTATGAGTATAATCATTAAAATATTTTTTATAATTGCAGTAATAGTATGACAATTCTTGTTATTGTTGCTCACCCAGATGATGAAGTGCTTGGTTGTGGTGCAACTATCGCTAAATGGTCAGACTTAGGTGAATCAGTTCATATTTTGATTATGGCTGAAGGTGTAACTTCACGTGATGTAGTTCGAAATACCAATATAAATCATCAAGAACTATTGCTATTAAAAAAATCAGCAGAAGATGCCAGAAAAGTTCTTGGAGCTGTTTCAACTAAACTATTAAATTTTCCTGATAACAGAATGGATGCACTTAATCTGTTAGATGTAATAAAAGAGATTGAAAAAGAGATAGATCGGTTACGGCCTCATACGGTAGTTACTCATCATAGTGGTGACTTGAATATTGATCATAGAATTATTCATGAAGCAGTAATTACCGCCTGTCGTCCTCAACCTGGTCACACAGTTAATCGTATATTAGCATTTGAAGTAGTATCAAGCACAGAGTGGCAATCAACAGGGTCTAATGCCATATTTCAACCAAATTTGTTTGAAGATGTGAGTATTACTATTGATAGAAAGATTAAAGCATTAAAAAGTTATGAAGCAGAAATGAGAAAGTGGCCACATGCTCGATCCTTAAAAAATGTAGAATATTTAGCAAGGTGGAGAGGCGCTTCAGTTGGATGTGAGGCGGCTGAGGCATTTATGTTAATAAGAGAAATTGCGCATTGAAAAATATACTATTTACTGGTGGTGGCGGTGCTGGAAATGAGGCTATTTTTAGAATTCTTTCTGACGATTATGAGATGCATTTTGCTGATGCTGATTTATCTGCAATTTCACCACTCATACCCGAAGAGTTTAGGCATGAAATACCATATGCAGTATCATCAGGTTTTATCGACAATATAAACACTTTGTGTAGTAAATATAAGATCGATTTAGTGATTCCAGGTGTTGATGAAGAGCTAACAAAAATAAATAAACTGAATACCCCTTCAATGTTGCCTGATACTAATTATGTAAAAACTATGCTTGATAAGTTAAAAAGTGCGCATGCTATAACAAAAGCTGGCCTTGACTCACCAAGAACAATTACTATTTCTGATTTTCTAAACGGTGAAGAGATTATTTTTCCATGTATCGCCAAGCCACGTAATGGCAGAGGGTCGCGCAATGTTAATATTTTAAATACACCAGATCAGGTTTCTGCCTATTTGATATTAACCGGAATTTTAGCTGATGAAGCTGTTTTGCAGGAGTTGTGCATAGGACAGGAATATACTGTTTTGATGAGTTCAGATTCTCGTGCATCATTGAGAGCAGTTGTTCCAGTTCGGGTAGCGGTTAAAAAAGGCATTACATTAAGAGCTGAAACAGAAGATAACAGTGCCATTATAAATGCTTGTGTTGCCATACATGATGCGCTACCAGCAAAAGGGTGTTATAACATCCAACTTATACTTACTGATGATGGACGTGTAATGCCATTCGAGATAAACCCTAGAATTTCAACTACTTTTTGTCTTGGCCTTGCTGCTGGCATTAATCCAATTGATAATTATTTGAGCGATAACACTACTACTAATAAGTTGCAAAACTATCACTCTAGTTTGGCATTATTTAGATCTTGGAGTAATTATTTTAAATATTAATTAAGACACATAATGAATAATATATTAAACAATGAAACATGTGAGATCAACAGATGAGTGATAATAATTTGATAGAATCATCACAGATAGTAATAAATGGTCGTCCTGCTATAGGAAGAAATCTTAAGCCATATATAATTAGCGAAATTGGCACTAATCATAATCGAAATATAGAGACGGCTCGTGAATTAGTTAGAAAATCAGCTACTGCTGGTTGTGATTGTGCTAAGTTCCAAATTTATGAGCCCAATGAAATTGTAAGTGCTAAAGTAAGGAGTAAGGATTATGGTTTAGATGTTAAATATGGGGATATTAGCGCTCAAGATGTTTTTGAAAAGTATTTAAAAACACCAAAAGAGTGGTTTCCGGAACTATGCGACTTATGTCATGAATTAAGCATGGATTGTTGTGTAACTATCCATGGAGAAAATGGGCTACAGTGGGCTCGTAATTTGGATATAGATATTGTTAAGATTGCATCTATGGATCATACAAATTTACCATTAATGGAGTCGTTAATTAATACTATTAATGTACCAATTCTAGCCTCTTTTGGTATGGCAACATTGGCAGATATTGATAAAGCAGTTAGTATTCTTAGGTTACACAAGAAAGGATTTGCACTATTTCATTGTGTCTCTATGTACCCTCCAAAACCGACTGAAGTGCATCTCAATAACATCCCATTTCTTAATAAACGATATAATCTTAATGTTGGGTTTTCCGATCATACAGAAGATGTTGTAACTAGTGCTACTGCTGTAGCTTTAGGTGCGACGGTATTTGAAAAACATATTACTTTAGATAGGAAGCAAGAAGGCCCTGATCATGGGTTTGCTTTAGAGCCTAATGATATGAATGCGTTTGTCTCTAATATTAACGATGTTTATTTAACACTTTCTCAGGATGGATTTGTTGAGCCATCAAAAAGAGAATATGAAAATCGCACGCCTTATCTAAAGAGTATCATTACAAAGTACAATATGAAAGCGGATCATTGTATGACATATGACGATGTATATTTAGCAAGACCTGGCACAGGAATGCATCCAGGTGAATTGCATAATGTTGTTGGCCGTATACTTTTGCATGATATAGATGCAGATGAGCCACTTAATGAAGAAGATTTAATTCCTAAAACTAGTCAACCTTAAATAATTTGAAAGTCTTATTTTTAGGAGGTACACGCTTTACTGGTCTTAAATTAGCAGAATACATGGCATACTCTGGCCATGATGTGGTTGTGGCATCTCGTAGGGTTCTCGATAGTGATGCACCTATGACCAGTATATTAGGCGAAAGATCTAAATTGCTTGAGAAACTACATGGGAAAAATTTTGATGTTGTTTTTGACTTTATTGCATACAATGGTGCGGATGTATTAGCTGCTAATGAGTGTATTAATATAAGAAAGTATATTTTAATTTCTACAACATGGTTGCCACGATTTTTTGGATTTAAACATGCTGCCACTGAAATACCTGAAAATGGCTCTATCTTCACTGAAGATTTACCGAAAATTACACAAAAGTATCTCACAGGAAAGGCATCAGCTGAGAGTGCGGTTCATAAGATTCGTAAATTTGGTAGAAAAGCTACTATTGTGCGTTTCCCAGTTATGACTGGTTCTGGTGACCATACTAAGCGCCTACATTTTTATCGTTCTCGATTTTTAGACGGTAATGGAATAATTGTTGTCGATGATTATAATCATGATGTCCAAATTGCAACAAATTTAGATTTGGCTCGTGCGTTACAGATTTGGATTGAGAGACACGATGTGATGAAGGCTCCTATATGGGATGCCCTTCCACCAGAACATATAAGTTGGAAAAAATTCCTAATGCTTTTGGCTGAACCAACCAATATTGCCCAATCTTTATTCGTGAGTTCGCGCGATGTTATTTATGCTAATCTCCCTGAATATCTTGAAGTTGAGCCATTATGGAGAGAAAAAAAAATACCCTTGTCTGATTTTAATATTTTTTTACATACAGAAGTAAAAGTTACTCCGTACCGAAATTGGATTGCAAAGCTTGAGCCAATAGATGGATCGGCATGTGACAAGAAATTGCGTAAACAAGAACTGGAATTAATAAGTAGATTTAAATACAAAAGATAAAATCAAATGTTTGAAAAATTAGTTAAATTAGTTGTTTCTACTGGACATATTATAAGTAGTAGAAGGGATATAGATGCAAATGGGGGTGAATGGCAAGGTGAGCAGTTAAAGACTGTTGCAGATCAATTTGCACATAATATGCTACAGGATGGCCTTAGCAAATTATATTCTGTACCAATTATTAGTGAGGAAAATCCTGACTCTCATACAGATAAAAGACCAAGTATATATTGGCTGATTGACCCTATAGATGGTACACGAAGCCTAGTTGAAGGGTTTCCAGGATGGGTTGTGCAGGTCGCCCTTGTTGAGAACGGGAAACCCATAATGTCAGTTATTTTTGCACCTGATCTTGATCTTCTATATACGGCGCAAGCAGGAATGGGAGCTTACTGTAATGAAAAAAAACTAACAGTTGTTGATAAATCTAACGATAGAAGAACGTTAATTGATAATTATCCTGAGCCAAGAGGTGTAGCAATTAACATTATGAAGGGTATGTCTTGCACCAATTATGTTGAAAGTGGGAGTATATCTTTAAAAATT
>Ga0209776_1001181_pt1 | contig 14219 bp, 11 predicted proteins | sample SaaInlLV_10m_DNA_3_FD_184670 | JGI IMG/M metagenome (GOLD analysis project Ga0209776, IMG submission 184670) | Marine microbial communities from expanding oxygen minimum zones in the Saanich Inlet - Saanich Inlet SI073_LV_165m_DNA (SPAdes) (version 2) | ecosystem: Environmental > Aquatic >...
ACTCATAATTTTTTACTCCGAATTGTTGATTAAGTTTAACTCGTTCGAAATAAGAAATCTTAAATTGTTGTCTTAATTTGTTGGGGCACTATATTATTCACTACTATCTTTTAAATAAAAAAGTCATAATATACAGTCGTTAATAAAATATATAACTTTACTTTGATGCAATAAAAAGTGTTCTTTTTACATCGCTTAGATGGGTACTAAACTGACCAATTGGTTTTACTTCCTTAAATCCAGTTTTGGATAAAAAATTCACAATCCATTCTTCATAGTTATCGCCCATAAAGCCCAATTCCTTATACCAACTAGTACTAATTTCATTGTATTGACCTGTTTCAAAAACTAAATACTTATTTGTTTTTAATGCTATCAATCGCATCATATCAAATGCCTCTTCTTTTCCATAAATACGAACCCAATGATGGAATATTGATGTACATACAACCATATCAAAAGAAGGTAATTTATCTATAAAAGAAGAATTAATTTCAGCATTCATGAATAATGCATTACTAGTATTATTTTTTTCTGCAAGCGCTCTAGCATATATAATTTCAAACCAGTCATGATCAACTCCTATTGAAATACTACCTTCTGCTGCGGTCTTTAATACAAAAAAACCTCTATTACAGCCTAAATCTATTACAGATTTAGGCGTCTCGTTAATATTAGACAAAATTGCGTTATATCTATCATAAGTATCTCTACCAGCCCTATTTTTTTTAGAAAAAGGGTTCGGTTGGTAATTATGTGTAACACTCAAGATGTTTTGCAAAGCAAATATAAAATTAATCATAGCTTTATATAAAACACTAACCACCTTGTACGATATTTTTCTAATCATTTTTCTATCCTTTGTATAATTTGTTTTAATTTATCATTATCTAAGTATTGATTGTTATCTACCTTTAATACCTTGACCCTTTTTTTTTGCATTAAGTCAATAATTTTTTCAATCACATCAGACCCAGAAGAGAACTTATTATATAAGGTTGAATCAACCATAACACTTTCTCTTGACAATCCATCTGTTGACAAAAGGCCTCCTCTTTCAGAATACCTTTTTACAATTGTTTCAATATTGGCGGATACGACAATTAACACATCAGGCTTAGGTAGTATATCAAGCACCTTAGAAAGATTAAATGATGTGTTATCTGGATTTCTTTGCACAATATAAGTAATAATTGGCATTAAAATCCCATCAGTATTATTTGGTAAATTTCTTTGTGTATTACTATTAGAAGATGCGAAAAGACAGTACCTATATGCAAGTTTAATAATAAGCCATCTAAAAGATGTTGGTATAAATACTACAGATTTAGGATAGCCAATAAAGAATCTAATAAAAAATAAAACCATATATAAATTACATTTAGGTTTTATTTTATTTTGATCATATTTCAAATTTAAATTTTCTTTTTTACAAATAGACTTCATTCTACTAAGAATAGTACTTTTCCCAACTCCCGGTAATCCTATGAACTCAACTGACATTTTTATAAAATCTGGCTAAGATTATGCTTCAACACAGTATTTATCAAGTTTATATTTAATCTCATGCATTACTGATTGGTCAGGGTATTTTCTCCAAAGACCTACGTTGCTCTTTGCTCTATCGCTATCTGGATTAAAATATTTACGTTTTTTATCATGAACTACATCCCCACCAAGAAAATCTATTATTTTACTGACGGAATGTTCGTAATTACAAACCAAGTCCTCAAAATTTAACCTTAATATCTGAGAGCAAAATAAACTATCGGCCTTTTCATTGTAGCCTGTCCTCATGGCGTTATGCCATTTAACATACTTCTCAACTGAATCATAATTTTTCAAATCTGCTCCAATTAGAACTTTATTTTTAACTAAATTTGAATATATATCTCTGGGATCTCTATCTATTACAATTACTTTTGACAACTTAAAATATTTAATAGTGTTGTTAATATTGACTGGAGATATTGGTTGGTCCAAAATAACGGTGCCATTGTTGTTGATAAAATTATTAAAAACACTATCCAAAAAAATCTGCGTTTTTAGTACAAATTCATCTTCACTAATCCTAGAGTAATATGTTTTTATGGCATTTTCTTTTCCAAACTTGCTTCTCACTTTTAATAAAAACAATTTAACTGATGACAAGTAATATCTGTGCACTGAACTATCTCCGTAATAAGTCATACTTATTACGGAGTCAATATAATCATGCACTAAACGCATAAAATCAATATTTAACTTATCACTAAAACTTTTTCCAGATTTTTTAAATAAGCCTGTACTTCTACTTAACATTTCGCAATATTTGATAAAATCTACAATTGCAATATCATTACGAATAAAGTCCCAATTATGGACGAGTGAATTTTCTAAATCTAGAAGACCATAGGGATCTTTAGCTATACGAAACTCACCACCTACATCGGTAAATCCTTCAAACTCTTTTAATATATCGATACAGGCACTGGAACCACTCCAACCATAACCAACAACGCAAATATAATTTAAATCTTTCATTCAAAAAACCTTGATTTTCTGCAAAAAAAAATAGAATCAACAAACAACTCCTCTGTTTAACTAACATTGTTATTATAAGGGCACATTTGCGGTCAAATTCACTTGCACTGCCTCACTTTTAAATAACATTACTAACACCCTGTACCACTCCGGTATTTTTTAAAAAACCCGTGAGAATAAAAGATCTAGCAATAATTCTATCAACATTACGCCCACCACCATAAATTTCTTTTAAATTATTAAATTCTTTTGGCAATATACTCGATATATTATTATTTTTTTCCTGGTCTATAAGCCAATTATTTGGAAAAATGAATCCATGTTTTGGTCTATCAACTAAATGGTCGGGCATATATCTTTTTAATAACTTTCTAAGAATATTTTTCTGCCCAAAAGCAGTTAATGACCTATAATCATAAGTTGCAAGAAGCTCTACCAACTCTTTGTTTAAAAAAGGCGTTCTTAGTTCCATACTAGATTGCATACTACCCAAGTCAACCGATATACACCTTGAATTAGGCATAGCATTTGCAATCTCATTTACGTATACTTCAAGCTCTACCCTATTATTTGAAGAATAGAATTTTTCTACCCACTTATCAAAACCTTCCATATTCTCTAACAATGGATATAAAGGGTAATTCTTAAGTGCAATATATTTTTGATATCGCTTTAATCCCATCAAAGCAGAAATACCAGTAGAACGATAGTTAAATAATTTATTAAGTTTTCTCAATACTGATGTAGAATAATCAGACAAATTTAACGGCACTCTGTAATTGTATGTAAAATCATGCTTACCATAGCCAGCAAATACTTCATCTCCACCAAATCCAGTCAAGCCTACCTTATAAATATCAGACACTGCGCCAGTCATTCTAGATATCGCTAAACTTGTCAATGACTCAAATGGTTGTCCATAATGGTTAATAATTGAGTTAACAAGTGATTTATTGTCATCTGGCTTGATAATTACATTGCGAAGTTTTAATCCGAGAAAATCAGAAATTTCTTTCGCTTGTGAAGCTTCATCATGTGTGTTTTTATTGTCGAATGTAACAGTTACACAATCAATATCTCTATGCAATTCTCGTTTAGCTAACGTAGCCACTAATGCAGAATCCACTCCAGCCGATAAAAACAAACATATAGGTACATCGGATATCATTCTTCTTTTTAGTCCAACAAGAAGTTTGTCTGTAACATCATCTAACTGTTGCTCAGATAGGGGTCGCACTCTGCCAGAACCAATACTGAATTCAGGAATTTTCCAATATATTTTCTTGTGTAAAGGTTTATCTTTATAAAGACTGACAATTTCAGCTGGCAATAATCTATATGTATTTTTAAATGCTGTTTTAGGTGCAGAAATATACCCCAAAGACATAAATGACGATATTTCTTCACTACCCAACTGAACATCTAAATTAAATACACTCCTTAAAGCAGCTAATTCAGAGCATACCACCCATCCAAATGATGTTTTTGTGTAGTACAACGTTTTTTCGCCAAAGTGGTCGGACCCAAGAACCAATCTATCTTTATCCCAGATAGCAACTGCAAACATCCCATCAAATTTAGAAAAACAATCCTCATTCCATTCGCACCAAGCTGCAAGCATTACCTCTGTATCAGACTTAGAATAAAATACATGGCCTTTTTTCTCTAGAATTTTTCTTATTTCTCTATAGTTATACAATTCCCCATTAAACGAAATAATAATTCCATTTCTTTCCATTGGCTGAGATGCACGATTTGACAAATCTATAATTGAAAGACGCGTATGGCCAAGAAGCACTCCTTTATCGCTATCAAACCATACCTCATTGGCATCAGGACCACGATGTTTCAATAATGTTATTAATTTCTTTGCAAGATTAGTATGGTTACTATTTATATTCTCTTTTGATAAAATTGCTACAACTCCACACATCTTAACACCTACATTGACTGCTTAAAAAATGAATCTACCGTTAATAACATCATTAACGATTGATTGCCAATAATATCTTTATTCTCCCACATTTTGATAATTTTTCTTAGCTTGTCCATATCCACTATATCTAAATCAGATAGAACCTCAGAATCCATAAGGCCATGAACATTGCTTAACAGCTCATTTCTCAATATTTCTTCTGCTGTGAGCCAGGTTCTTTCAAAATTACGATTTTTTTCTCTTATGCCTATACGCTCAGGCAAGTGCTTATATATGTGCTCTATAGATTTTCTAAAAGATGAAAAACCTGCACTATATCCATGATTAGCACTTGGTAGTTTGTAAAACCTTGCATCAGATAGAGATAATGCTTTGCGCAATATTTTCGCATCAAAACGATGCTCTAATGGGAGTTGGTAATAAAGATCAAGAATCTTATTGCTATAAGAGATAGTTCTATGTTCAGAAAGTTCCATTAACGCCAACTGTCCGCAATGTGTATAGTGTCTAGACAAGTTACCTAAACTCATATGCTCATAAATATCGTATATATTATCTGAATACTTCTTAGCATTATTAAGCTGAGATTCAATAGTTTCATAAATTGAATCATTCATACGACCTATCTGCTTTGGATTCATTATATTTTGAAGCTCAAATCCTTTTGTTTTATATGATATGTTATCTATAAAATATTTAGTTACGTTTGCATCAATTTTCCCCAATGTTTTATAATAAGGAATCGGCTCACCAAACACACTATACATCTTTGAAGGTAAGTACATCCCCTGAAAAAAATAATCCATACCATAACCAGAAAATAAAACATCACACTTTTCTTTGATAGTTTTTCTATGCCCATAAAATAAACCACTATTCTGATACATGCCTCCAGTAGTCTGCGTACCATAATCAAAATAATTCTTATATTGGCCAATTTCAGCCTGAATCCATGAGAAACTTCCATTCTTGTAACTAACTAATTCCTTAGCTATATTATATTCACGATTCTTTTCGTAGGTAATGTTAAAAGCATGTGGAGGTTTGTTGAATCTTGATAAAATTAACCTAGTATCCAATCCCCCGCTTTGCATAATTCCATACCGCTTATTATCACTCGTCTTATACTCTATTGAATCATCTAATATTTCGATAAGGGTATTGGAATTAGTACTTAGACTAAAGTTATTTTTAATAAGATTGGGCCTCCAATATCGCTCTATCTTTATATCGTCTTTCCAAGATAATTTACTAGCACCCTCTAAATATTTGCTATGATTGTCATAAGTGCCTACACCAAATAACCTTCTAAATCGTAACACTTCATATATTTTCTCATTAAGTACTTTGGCCGTAGTTAAGCCATTATTGAATAAATACTTAAACATCATAGAGTATGCAGTGCTCAAAACAAAACTTCCAGCAACAACTGCATAAAAAACAATTGGTGATGCAAATCTCGAATTAATTACAGTTATTTCATCTGAAAGTTTATTAAAATCAATAATTAAAAATTCACCATCTATACTAGCAATAAAATTGCTCTTATTCTGCTTTGTAACTTTAATATATTCTGATATAAAATCATCTACATCAATTTTATTATTAAAGCTAGGGTGTCCCACTGTAATAACAATTCGGTTTTTCTCATCTTTAATATGTATTGGGCAAATATTACCGTATTTAAATTTGAGAACCTTATTTTTCCCAAAAACAATATTCTGCTCAGCATCAATTCCACCAATATCGTATGAACCACATAACTCGATAAATAAATAATTTTCCAAACTCATAAAATTTTAATAAATCACATAAAATAAAGAAATACTGCTAAAACCCATGCTTCGCCTACTAAAAAAAATATCTACTTAAAAATTAATGGATATGTTGTTACAAGGTTCTTGCATGCAATAGCGGCGATATTAGGCTCTAATTTATTACTCTTACTACACCTTTTAAAATCTGGTAATTCTATAGAAGATTGTAAAATTGCCTCATGCAAACAAGACTTAGAGATACGAAATATAGTTTTATTTTTAATATCTAAAAGCCTATTAACGGCTACCTTTGTTTCATCGTAATTAGATACATATTCCACTGAAGGGAGGTGGTTAATTAATTGGTGTTTTCCAAATGATATAACGGGTTTGTTGTAATACACTGCTTCTGTACCAACCGATCCTGTTATAGTGCTAATCAATGTGGAATGCTGAATCCAGTCGTGACTTAATGAGTCAATATGTGCAAATTTAATATTTGGTATTTTTGATAAAAATTTATAAAAGTAAATCGACCTAACTGCAAGACTGATAGGGTGTTCTTTTATAACAAGAATAGTACCAGCCGGCAAGGATTTTGAAAGCCATACAATAGCCTCGTACACGTTAGAAAACTCTGGTGAATATCTAAATAGAGAAATTTCAGGCTCAACGTGTAATGTCATATATATCACTTTACTAGTGCTAACATCTGATGGATAGATGGAGATTTTATCTAGATACTTATAATTTACCCAAGAAAAAAAAATAGTTGGTATCCATGCAAATGGCCTGTAACCATCTTTAGATAAGTTACCTAAAAGTATCTTTTTAATCTCATTAATAAATACGCTATACGCCCTTACAAAGGTTCTAGTAAAAGACACTTTAGCTTTACTTAAATTTAGCTCTCCTCCTCCGTCCGTTTGATACACTATCTTAGTACTAGTTTTATATTTCTGAATAACTAGTTCGTCTATATTATCTCTAATTTGCTTACTTGTCATATAGCGATCGTTACTCCACATATATCTATCTCCAAACCTTGTTTGAGACAATGTAAAGTTGTGGCATCTATTCTTACTACAAACAGAATAAATTATTGGACCAATATTGGCCACTATTACAATATCAAAATCCTTAATTATTTCCTCATAGACTCTAAAATTCACAACTAAACTTCTAATTTTTTTACTATATGTCCATTTAGATTTTCGTATATGCGGGACATTCTGTACATTATAAAAATAACCCTGTCCTAACCCTCTATCCATTGCTAATAAACTTGAAAATAAAATATTATATCTATTTTCAAAAAATTTAGCCTCTTCCAGAATATCGTCATTATTAATTTCAATTACTTTTTTTCTTTTATCTAGTCTAATTATTTGTTTATTATTGCCAAGATTGCTCTGAATAATTTTCTCTACATTTTTATCACGTGCAACATAGGTTATATCGTGGCCATACTTAGATTCCAACAAATCGCCTACAGAACAAAGAAATCCTTTTTTCTCAGCATTAATTACAATGGCTATTTTCATTTGCTACACATTATTAGCTAGACTGATTCTATAAATAACATTTGCGCCAGTGTGACTATCTTCAACAGAATAATTCTTTGCCTTATTCAGCCATTCTAATAAATTATCAACATTTGAATTGTCCATATTCGCATCACGAAGGGCATTTCTAAGTCTTTTATTAAAATCAATCATCATCCCTTTGCCATTACCCCATGATTGATTTGATGAATTATAAGTGAGCTGGTAGTTATTTTTATCACAATATTCTTCAAAATCAAATGGACATAAAAAATGTAAATCACTAAGTGACATAGGCACATTAAACAATAATTGCAACGTCATCCAGACGTAACCCCTTGGGTTAATAAAAGAGGGTGATGAGGTAACTACATAACCATCTTTTGATAGAAGGTTGTTTATTATCCAATCCAAAGTACCAAATGGATCGTCAAAATGCTCCAAAACGCCTTGAAGCACAACAACATCATAATTACTCGAAAGATTTCTGTAATCATCACATATAAATTGTAATCGATCCAGATTATATTTCGATTCAGCTATTTCAATCACCTTCTTACTATAATCAACAGCTGTAACGTCACCTCCTGCATCTGTTAACATTGAGGCTAAAGCACCTTCACCACAACCTATTTCAAGAATCTTCTTACCATTTAGTTCATTCAGCATGTCTAGAATTGCTAAAGACTCTTCATAGCTTGAAAAGGTATAATAATTAGCGGAACCTGTGGTGTATACATTGTTGTAATGTTCTCTCAAATCTTTATTCTTTATCATAAATTTTCGACCCTCCTCTAAATTTTTTGTTCAAAATTAACTCCATCATATCCCAATCAGAAGGCTCATCAATTTCCAAGAAGGATTCATCGTCCATTATGTGGATTCCTATATTTCCGCCTAATCTACATTTTTCACGCCTTAAAACTTCACGACTTGTAATATAAAAAGCTCCATTTTCCATCAAATATCCTTGAAAATCTTGGCGTCTAGGTCTATTAATAGGATTATAGTTAATGGGCTCACATTCATAATTCCAAAAAAATCGTTTTGATTCTACTGCTGTCAATAATGAATCCTTTTTTGAATTCCTAAATTCTAATAAGGCATTATCAATATCAGTACTTTGAGTTAAAGGAGATGTTGCTTGTATTGTTACCAAGATGTCAAAATCAACATTATCCATAAAATGTAGCATTACTGATTCAGTAGAAGAAAGGTCATCTGACAAATGTTGAGGTCTTTTTACTATATGGATACTTGCATCTATCTCTTTTACCACACGAATAATATCTTCAGAATCGGTTGAAACATATACTTCATCTATAAACTTAGATAATCTTGCAGCTTCTAATACCCAAGCACATAATGGCTTTCCAGCAATATTCTTAATGTTTTTTTTAGGTATGCCTTTTGAACCACCCCTTAGTGGCACCAGGGCGACAATTTTTTGTTGTAAGTTAGACATATAAAGCTAACTATGCATCATAATATCTTCTAAACGATCTAATGCAACCCAAAATCCCTCGCCATTATTTTTATGACCCTGCCATACTTCTGGAATAAAACTAGCAGTAGGCATTTTTTTCTCAATTATAGATGTAAACATAACAAAGTCCATATCTCCTTCACCAATTTGCAAGCCTTCGCCATCAACGCCCTTGGCATCGGCAATATGCATATGTGCCACATAAGGAGATACTTTGGTAAGAAACTCATGAAATGACCAGCCATAATAATTACATGCGAGTTTTGAATGTGATACATCAAGGCAAACCCTGTAATTATGGCTTTGACAAAATGTAACTATATCTTCAATAGATACAAATAAATTATGATGACTCTGTCCACCAAAATGCCATGGAAAAGGCGGCATCGTTTGAGGGATAATTTCGACACCTTTTGTATCTAATTTCAACAGACTATCTGATAATACTGAATGTAACACTTTCCAATGTTCAATGTCTTGATGTGAATCTGCAGTAAATCCGCCAATATTAGTTACAATAAGTGTTTTGTTATTGCCAGAAAAATACGGTTGCATTGATCGTGTAAAGTCAATTACTTTTTGAAGTTCTAGTATTGAGTGTTCACGATATTCTGCGTCATTAGCACACAAATCAAGGACATGATCGCCCGAAAATAATTCAGGACAATGAACTATAAAATCCAAATCCAAAGTATCAGAAAAGTAATCACTCAACTCTACATTTAAATCGTTATAACTCAAATGAAATTCCAGAACGTCCGGAGTTAACTCAGCGGTCAGGTCTTTATAGTCATGGAATCGTACTGGGATTCCCCATTTATGCTGGAATTTATAATCACGCGCTTTAACAACATTACCTTGCACATCACTAGCAAAAAAACACTCTCCTTTATTTATATTTCTAATAGCCTTTATGCCTAAAATATCTTTTTTATACATTGGCTGCAAGCCAATACCAGGACTCTTAACAATTATCATATTTTCTAATATATTTTCCCCAAGCCTGATATCTTTAGATGCATATAAACTTTTAGCTAAAGTTTCTCTATTCATCAACTCGCCTTGTGTCATATGACGTTCATTAGTACCACACATGGAGGCTTCAACCTGTCGAATTGCCTTTACCATTGCCTTAAATTCACTTGGTAGTAGGCTTACTTTATGATCATTGCCCTCCATTGATTGGTCAACTGTAAAGTGCTTTTCTATTATCTTTGCCCCTTTAGCAACAGCTGCAATTGCTATATTTACACCTCTTTCATGACCAGAATAACCAACAACACACTTTCCAATACTATGAAGGTGATTAATATAATTTAGATTAACATCTTTAAAGGGTGCAGGGTATGTAGAGTTGCAATGCAATAGAGAAAACTGCGCACCTCTTTCTTTTAGAAAATTAATAGTGTGTAAAATCTCAGTTTCATTTGACATACCAGTAGAGCATATTATAGGTTTGCCAGTTTTTATTAAATATTTTAATAAATCATGGTTCGTAAAATCAGCAGAAGCAACTTTATAGGCCTCCATTCCATATGACTCTAAAGCCTTTATACTGGCACAATCCCAGGGGGTACACAATGGAATAATATCCTTACTTTTACAATAATCAAAAACCTCGAACAACTCTTTATCTGTCAATTGAAATTTTTGCAATAAATCTTTTGTATATTGATCTCCAAGATCATCAAAGTCACTTTTAAAAGCGTTATCGCCGTATAAGTCTTTCATGCTTCGCATTTGAAATTTTGCACAATCAGCGCCTGATGAAATTGCCAGATCAACCAACTTCTTAGCCAATTCTAAACTTCCATTATGATTATTGCCAATTTCAGCAATAATAAACACCGATGAAGTTTCACTAATAATTTTAGAGGATATTTTGATTTGATTGACACCATTACTCATTGAGGCAACTGCAATAATTCTGTGATTTTCATCAACTAGTGGGATATGATGTATTTTTTCATTGAGTTTTCCAGATATTTTCAGATGATGATCTTTAACCTTCATTGAAATAAATGAATGATTACACACATCAAAAACAGTGGTATCCATATTAATTGTATTATTTGATAGAAGCCAACGACGAAAATCACCGTCATTAAATGCCCCTAGCAAAACACCATTATTGTCAATAATAAAAACAATTCTAGAGTTGTTTTTATTAATTTTATTAACAGCAGTAAGCACAGTATCGCTATCCAAAACTAAGAATTTTGCAATATCTTTTTCAATAATCATAATTAGTTCTTTTGTAGTGTAATTCGCATATGGTTACTTATCTCCAGTTTGTCTAAACAAGCCTGAATTATAGTCATCATACTTTGCAAACTCTGGGTGTATTTACAACTATCCTGATGCTCTTTATAAAGTAAGTAATCCATTATATCTAAACCAAAAAACTCAATACTAACAATCTTAAAATTAGTTTGTAAAACTAGAAAATCAAGTGAAGATTTATTATAAAAACACACATGCTCAAAAGGGTGTAATAAATTTTGCTTTTCAGCCATTAGCTCAAACCCAATTGAATGAATATTAGGGGTGTACATAACTATATAACCATTAGGTTTAAGAACTTTATTAATATCTAAAAAAAAGTCAACAGGCTCTATCAAATGCTCCAAAACATCAAACATAGTTACCACGTCATAATAACCGTCTGGTTCATCTGAAATATTGTTACTAGAGACATTCAAGCCCATATCTTTACAATACTTAACTTGAAGAGGGTCAACTTCGAGCCCTCTAGCCCAGATTTCCTTATCTTTTAAAAGATCTAAAAAATATCCTACACCACAGCCAACATCTAATAATTTTATTTTATTATTATTGAGCTTTAATCTTTCAATTGTGTAGTAATATCTTTCCTGCCCGAAAGTCTTCTTCCTGTAGTTAAAATACTTAGAAATTCGTTCAGCATAAAGTTTAAAGTTATCAACATCTTTGTATATTTCTTGAGAGCAATCAGGCGTAATATTGGCAGAAATAGCTTCGCATTTTCTGCATTGTATTAGTGTATAACCTTCACTCCATTTAAGCTTTATAACTCCATCAATATGCCCGCATAAAAAACACACAAACTGGTCATTTTTTTTTATAAATTTCCTATTTGATTCAAGCCTTTGTTGATTATCGTTCAAAGTGCTTGCATAAAAACTCTCTCCTCTTAATGAATAAGCATCTATATCAACTAAATTTAGTTCTTTATCTATAAATTTCAATTTAAATTCTATTTCAATCAATTATATGGAATTTTTTTTGTACATACTTATTTAGAGTTAATATCTTATTCACTATCTTGTTCGACACTCCGTATTTTCCATAAAGTGTCGAAGCTTGATACTTACCGTGTTTAATTTGTTTTTTAACTGCATTAAAAATATCTACAGAGTCTGGTTTGACATGAGTTACAGCATCTGAATATTCTCTTCCGTTCTGTCTTGAACCTATAAGAACTATTGGGGTCCCTAGAAAAGAAGCATCTCTAATAAAACTAGATGAGTTACCAACTGCGCAAACCGCATTGTCTAGAAGTGGTATATATTCTTCAGGTTCAAAATTTTTATATGCACGAAGCTTTATTTGATTATTATCTTCTCTGAATATACGTATAGCTTGTGACACTCCATCAGCGCCTGCATCTATATTTGGCCATATTAATACTGTCTGCATATTAAGTCTTTTTACGGCATTAAGTAATTCATTCATTTGTTCTTCAGAACTACTATACTCTGTAGTAACAGGATGAAATAACACAAGAAGATAATCGCTAGATAAGTCCAAATCTGGCCCAACTCCCATATTAAGAAATGTATTGAGAGATGTATTGAGAGATCCTAATTTGGAATTATATACTACATCTGCACTGGGGCACCCATATGGGAATACACACTCTTCACGTTCTCCCATTTGAACAATATTTTTCCCCGCTTGTTTTGTAGATGGAAAATGGTAATGCGATAGCTTTGTAATTGCATGCCGTGCAGACTCATCAATTGAACCTGTTACTTCGCCACCCTGAATATGAACCAGGCAAAGATTCTGATACGCTGCAGCAATTGCTGCACCGAGCGCTTCACTGCGATCACCAATCAGCAACACAAAATCTGGTGATTGTTTTTGAAATACATTAGACAGCTCTATAACTGCAAGTCCGATTGATTTTGCCATTGTACTCGGCACTGAACCCTCTAATTCAATATATATCTCTTCAGAAACATAAAAACCGTCATTTTTCACTAAATCAACAGCCTTACCAAACCTATCAAGCAACATTGTACCTGTGCAGACTAAACCTAACTCTATATCAGGATCATTGCGCATTATTTCTAGGATCGGCTTAAGACGTCCATAATTTGCCCTATCCACTAAAACTGCAGTTATTTTTACAGGCTCCATATTATATTGTTAATTCAACAAAGTTACTCTGTATCAGAAATTCAGCCCATTTTATATCAATTGGATTATCGATGTTTACAATATATCGATTGACTAAAAAAGCTCTAGTTTTATCAGTAATAATGCTCTTGTCGCCTAACAAACAGTTTTTAGTGATAGCATAACAAATACCATTTCTTGCATAAAGTGTTTCTAATTGTTGGCGGGCTGTAATATTTTTCCCTTTCTTCTCATAGTGCTGCAGCTTGCCATTTTTAATGGTTAATGCTTTTTCTGGGTGACACTTAGTATCTAAGTGACTTACACAAACTACTGAATCTACATTATTTTCAATTAATTCTCTACAAGTGCCTTCAATATCTGAAGCTATTCTAAATGGAGATGTGGGCTCAATAATAAGTAATATATCAAATTCTACACTGAATATTTTTTCCGACTCTTGAAGAGCATGAACCATCGTATCTTTTGCTGTTGCACTATCATTGCTCAAAAAATCTGGACGTAGAAATGGAACTTGCAAACCGTACTTTCTTCCTTCATCTGCATATCTATTTGAGTCAGTAGAAAGT
>Ga0209776_1001186_pt1 | contig 14159 bp, 14 predicted proteins | sample SaaInlLV_10m_DNA_3_FD_184670 | JGI IMG/M metagenome (GOLD analysis project Ga0209776, IMG submission 184670) | Marine microbial communities from expanding oxygen minimum zones in the Saanich Inlet - Saanich Inlet SI073_LV_165m_DNA (SPAdes) (version 2) | ecosystem: Environmental > Aquatic >...
GTTGGATTAAGTTTAACTTGTTCGAAATAAGAAATTTTAGATTGTTGTCTTGATTTGTGGGGGCACTATAGGTCTCTACTTATATCAATCATTACATCTATTATGAATTACACGAAAAGAAATCATCGTATTTATATTAAAATTTATTTAACAACTCGTCTCTTAGTATTAAAAGATCGGCCAGTTCAAAATCTGAAATATCATCTATATCTATAGATCTATTTTTTGGCATTATATACGGATAAGTTTTATCCATATAATACCGTCTAGTTTCTCTAAGTCTTTCTGTACGAAAAACATAAATTGCTCCATTTGGAACATAAGACTTTTTAAAGTCTTGTCTGTTGTTTATGGCATTTTCATTTGGAAAACAGCCCGTTAAAATACCATGATCATCAATTTTTCTATACCATTCCAATGGTACTTCTGACTCAGTTACACTAATCACTGAATCTGCTTTATTACTTTCAAATATTTTAATTGCAGCGTCTATATCTTCTGAAACCCTTAGTGGGGCAGTTGGTAAAAGTGCTATAAAATAAGGGGTATCTACTTGTTTCTCTTTCTTTAACATTTCAATTATATAAAAATAAGTATCCATTACCATAGAATTATCTTTCGATAATTTCACGGGTCTAATAAATGGAACTTCAGCACCACACTCTCTGGCAACCGAAGCAATATCATTATCATCTGTTGAAACAATAACACGTGTAATATTCTTTGATTCTAAGGCTGATTTAATTGTATGACATATTAAAGGTATGCCAGCCAAGGGACGTATATTTTTCCCTGGAAGACCTTTACTTCCACCCCTGGCAGGAATAATTGCAAGCATTGCTAAAGAAGATCCTTTTTGGTTAAAATATGATCATTTTTCAAATCCTTGTTTAATACTCTTCCTATTATAAAATCTGTCATACTTGGATCTATATTTCCTCCAGGTCTTTTATAATCAATATCATCCAATTGTATAGTATCACCTTTTTTCATATCTCTAGCAATAACAATACTTCTTCTAAATTCAGTCTTCTTTTCTTTAGATTCTGTTGCAGTAATATAATACGAACCCATAGCATTAGCAATTCTACTGCTACCATCAACAATGATTTTCATCTCATCTTTAGTGGCAGACACCTTATGATCCCAACCCTCCATATTTTTATCTAATGTAAAATGCTTTTCGATTAAACACACCCCCAAAGAAACTGATGCTAATGGTATTGACGTTCCAATTGTATGATCTGAAAAACCAATTGGATATTGTGGGTATATTGACATTAATGTTGCAATATTATTAAGATTTACATCTTTATCTTCAGGTGGATATGTTGCTACACAATGAAGAATAATTATCTTGTTATTCCCTGCTCTCTCTATTGTTTTAACTGCCTTATCAATTTCAAATAACTCGCTTAAACCAGTTGAAATAATCATTGGCCTTTTCTTCTTTGCAAGATATTCCAAGAAAGGATAATTGTTTAAATCCATAGAAGCCACTTTAATAAAGGGAGTCTCCAACTCTTCTACCAAAAAATCTGCCTCTCTTTTGCTGAAAGGTGTAGAAGTACAATCTATTCCCAATTCATCAGCAAAAGATTTCATCTCTAAAAGTTCTGACTCTGATATCGAGTACTCCTGAACAATTTCTTCCAAAGTATAATCACTTCTATTTCTATAATCGTCCGCTATAAAAAAGTTATCTTTGTATTTTTGTTTAGAAAATATTGTTTCTTTTGACCAGCTTTGAAACTTTACACAATCAGCGCCTGATTTTTTTGCTTCAACAATTAGCTTTCTTGCTAGATCCATATCTCCATTATGATTAGATCCTAATTCGGCAATAATGTATGGCTTAGAATAATTTGATATTTCTTTTAAGTTTTTTGTTTTAATTTTCATAAATTTCTTTTTGTTTCTCCCACCAAAAATAATATTTACCTTTGCATGCCTTTAATCCAACAACGTTATTTTTATGCTGTCTATAATAAGTGATTGCTGTATTGATAAATATGGCGGTTTTATTATTTTTTAATAGATTTTTATACAGCATCCAATCAACTGCTACTATTTCTTTATCAAAAATAACCTCATCTAAAATAGATAAATTAATAGCTGTATTTGATAATCCAAATATATTTTTATTCTTTATGTAATTGTACCGAATTAAGGACTTGTTATTAATTCTGTTAGACATATAACATCTTTCATAAATTCCATTTTCATTAAACAAAGTAACGTCATTTACTACAATGTCATGTTTTTTTAAATAATCTAGTGATAACTCAACTCTATTATTGGAAAAATAATCATCACTATCTCCAAATATTAAAGCTTCATAGCCTTTATTTTTACAAAAATTTATTCCAAACTCTCTATTTTTTGCAATAGTATTTGAATATACTAATTCAACAATATTTAGCTCTTTATATTTGTCTAAAATACAAGAAAAGTCTTTATATCCATCATTCACTACAATAATATCAAATTCACAAAAACTTTGACTTAGCAGCGAATCAAAAAAATCTACTAAATACCTCCTTTTCATGGGAAATACTGTCGTCAAAAATGCTACTTTATTTAACACACAAAAACACCGCTACCATATCAACTCTTACTAATTAGATAATTACCAATAACAAGATAATCAAGGCCACACACATAAAATGTCTTTATGGCATCAATGGGTGACTCTACAATAGGCTCTCCATTAAGGTTAAATGAAGTATTAACCACTATAGGAACTCCAGTTAATTCATTGAATGATTCTATCAACCTATAAAAACGAGGATTTATTTTTTTATTTACACTCTGGAGTCTTCCTGTACCATCGTAATGGACGATTGCTGGAAATTTTTTTTGATATTTATCTTTAAACTGATATACTTTTTCCATAAAGAACACATGTTCATCATCCGGAAATTCAAAATATTCTTTTGCGTATTCTTCTAAAATTGCTGGGGCAAAAGGTCTAAACCCCTCTCTAAACTTTACAGCTCGATTTATCAAGTCTTTAATTTTATCCCCTGTTGGAGTTGCGATAATACTTCTATTCCCTAGTGCTCGTTGGCCAAATTCCATTTTTCCTTGAAACCAGCCAATTATCATTTCATCATTTATCAAGTGTGCAACTTTTGAAAAAAGCTTATCATCCTCTAAATAAGTGTAGTTAATTTTATAGGAATCTAAAATATTTTTAATTTCATTATTAGAATATTCTGTCCCCCAATAATTATCTACCTGTCTTTTTCTGGATTTATTATTTATGCTATTTTCTTCATAAGACTTAAATAAGGCTGCACCAACAGCAACTCCAGAATCATCTGGACAAGAAGAAATAAATACATCATTTATATATTCATGTCTATTTACAATCTTTCCATTATATAGAGAGTTCATAGCAACCCCCCCACCCAAACAAAGGTTATTCAAATTACTTGCTTTGTATGCTATTTTTATAAGATGATCGATAGTATTTTCGACTACATTTTGAACAGCTTCAGCAATTAGGATATGCTCATCTCTAATTGGTTCTTTTGGCATACTCTTTATCCCAAGTAATTGTTCAAGTTTTTCATTGAAAAAATTCTTTTTTTTATCAAAAAGATAAAAATCGAATAATTTTAGGTCTAATTCATACCCAGTATTAGTAAGTTTAATAATGTTTTTAATTTTATCAATGTATGGATTATCAAGTTTTTTTTTATGATTTATAGCTCCAATAGCCATAACCTTCCATTCATCAACTTCAGGTTTAAATCCTAAGAAATTTGTAAATGCCGCATAAAACATTCCTAATGAATGCGGAAATGAGATTTCTGAAACGTTTTCCCTTTTTCCATTTTTTACATATTGAATGATAGTGCTATCACTCTCACCCTTTCCATCAATAGTAAGAACTATGGCATCTTTAAAGCCAGATAAATAATATGCATTTGCAAAATGTGCATCATGATGATTAATAAATGTTATTTTGGTATCATCGAATTGGCAAATCAACTCACTATCGCTTTGCATATCAAAATTATTAATATGATTACCAAGTAATGAGGCAATCATTTCACCACGCCATTTATTTGAATTAACAAATCTATTGCTAGCATAGTTTAAATGAATTTTTGGATTCCATGGAATCACTATATGATCAATATCTTCAATTGACAAGTTATTAACTTCTAAAATACGTTTGATTGACCTTGAAGGATATGCTGAATCAACTTTTTTCCTACTCAGCCTTTCCTCTGATATGGCAGATATAACAACTCCATTCTCAACTAAACATGCTGATGATATAGCTATATCAACAGAAACTCCCATTATTCTCATAAAACCCTCCTGATTGTGCTACATTTAAAACGGTAACACGATCATATTAAAAATTTTGTATATAAAATTTACAATCTTTACTTATTTTGCACAACTCCGCTCGGAATATTTACAACTCTCTTTTCTAGCCATTCTGCATTTCTAAGGTCTGCAGATTGGGCATTTTTAAACATACTCAATTTATTCATTAACATCCATACAGGTCTAGTCATTACACCTTTTGAATTGGATTCATTTATAAATAAATCTTTATATTTCTCTTCTTTAAATATGATTGTATTAAGCCAAAAATTTGGTCTCGATTCTTTTAATCCAGACACAAATTCAATATTTTTACTTTTAAAAAATTCTAGATATTTATTGGATAATACTTCTTTTTTTTTAATAAAATCTTCTAATTGCTCTAATTGTGCCACAATTAGAGCAGCATTTATGTTGGGCATACGATAGTTATAGCCAACTTCATCATGAACAAACTCCCATTTATGTGATTTTTTTGAAGTAGTTGTTAAATGCTTAGCCCTCTTTGCTAAATTTTCATCATTAGTGATAAGACACCCACCACCGCCTGCAGTAACAATTTTATTGCCGTTAAAGCTAAATACACCCATTTTTCCAAAAGTTCCAGTATGCTTTCCTTTGTAAACACTCCCCAAACTCTCACATGCATCTTCAATCAAACATATGTAATACTGATTGCAAATATCTCTAATTGTATCAATTCTACAAGGATGTCCAAATGTATGCATAGGAACACATGCTCTAATAACTTTTCCTGTTGAATTATTAATACATTGCTGGTTTATTAGTGACGTACTAGACTCTAAAAAATTCAAGAGCGACTCAGGAGACATTCCCATGCTATCCCTGTCAATATCCACAAAAACTGGATTGGCATTACAATAGCTAATAGAATTACATGTGGCTACAAAAGTTAGTGGCTGTGTAATTACCTCATCACCTTTTGAAACATTGGCAAGCAATAAAGCAATATGCAATGCAGAGGTTCCATTATTAGTAGCAATGGCATATTTTGCTCCAGTATAACTTGCAATATTTTCTTCAAGCTTGTCAACAAATTCACCTACAGAAGAAACAAATGTAGAGTCAATGCATTTATTTAAATATTTCTTTTCATTGCCGTTAAATTTTGGAGCATGGAGTGGTATAAATTCTGTTGATTTATATAGATTTTGAGTAAATTTTATAAAGCCCTCAAACATTATATATATTGTGTTTATAAGTTTCAAGATTTCTTGGATCTAAAATCCATTTAACAGTTTTTTGCAACCCCTCTCTTAGGTCTACTTGCGGATTGAAGTTTGTCAATTCTTTTATTTTTGAATTATCACACCAAAGTCGGAAAACTTCTGATTTTTCTGGCCTAATACGTTGATTTTCAGTGATAAATTTCACATCACTATTCATAATATCTTTAATAATATTAAGAGTATCACGGATAGTAATTTCAGAATTAGAACCAATATTAATAGTCTCTCCAATGGTTTTGTCCTCTTCTGCCAAAGCAATAAACCCCCTACAAGTATCATCCACATAGTTAAAGTCTCTTGTTGGAGTCAAATCCCCTAATCTGATCTCTTTTACACCATTGGCAATTTGAGTAATAATTGTTGGTATAACTGCACGTGCTGATTGTCTTGGTCCATAAGTATTAAAGGGCCTGGCAATAGTTACCGGCAATCCAAAGGTGTTATAGAAACTCATCGCCATTGCATCTGCTGCTATCTTAGTGGCACTGTATGGAGATTGAGCTTGCAAAGGGTGTTTTTCATCTATAGGAACATACAGAGCTGTGCCATAAACCTCACTAGTGGAAGTGTGAATTACTCGTATATTTCCATTTTCTTTTGCTGCCTGACATATATTTAATGCTCCCTTAATATTGGTATCAACATAACTATCTGGTGCAACATATGAGTATGGTATAGCTATCAATGCTGCAAGATGAAAGATTACATCAACATTTTTGGTAATATGTTTGCAATAATGTGGATCCCTAATATCTCCAGCAATAATTTTAATTTTTTCTTTACAATTAACACTTTCTAACCAACCCCAGTTATTAAAAGAATTGTATTGAGACAATGCAATTACATCATATCCTTTTAAAAATAACATCTCTGTTAAATGTGAACCTATGAAGCCATCTGCCCCCGTAATTAGTGCTGTTTTCATTTCCTCTATAATTGGTATGATAATATCTCGTAAAATCTACTTTTTTATACTATAAGTAAAGAATTATATATTTATGATTTGTAAATATTCTACTATCAATTTTGCATCAACCATGCTTTAGAATACCATCCATCTTGGGATTGTAATTCCGAGTGATTTCCAAACCCCTCAACTCTTCCATTATTTAATACAACAATACGATCGGCATCTACAATACTTTCTAATCTATGCGTTACAATTATAATAGTTGTTTCAGTCTCTTTACGAATCTTTTTAAGCACTTGCAAGAATTTTTCTTCTGACTCGGCATCTAAGTTACTTGTTGGTTCATCTAAAATAAGTACTGGCGTCTTTTTTATCAAAGCCCTAGCAAGATCAAGCCTTTGTCGTTGACCACCAGAAAGTTTGACTGCTGCTTCACCTAAATTAGTATCAAACCCCTGTGGTAGTTTGCTAATAAAAGAATAAGCTCCAGACAATTTAGCCGCTCTCAACAATTCATCATTTGTAGCATTTGACTTACCATAAAGTATGTGATCCCTTACTGTACCATTAAAAATTTGCGGTGACTGAGGAACGTAAGATATCATATTTCTAACACTTTTTAATGTATATTCACAAGCACTTATACTGTCAAACATTATCACACCTCTACTAGGAACTCGCAATTGTGGAAGTAAGTCTATAAGTGTTGATTTACCGCTACCTGAAGGCCCAACTACTGCAGTCATTTTATTTGCTTGGAATTCTATATAGATATCTTTCAATGCATCATCCAGGCCATCTGCATAAGAATAACTTATATTATCAAAAGTAATCGACTCGCTTAGACCTACTAAATTCTTAGTTCCAGTATCTCTTTCTACGGATTTTTTCATTGAAATAAAACGATTTTCTAATATATCGATAGCTCCTTTAGCACCTCGAATCGTTTGAAGCTGTCCTATAATACTTTGAGTAACAGGCATTAAGCGCAATATAATCACCAAATAAAGCCCAATAGTCTCAATCTGTAAATTAAGGACGGTATAAGAAAAATATAAAAATAATAAGCTTAAACCAATAATAACAGGATCCATAGCAACCGTTGTTTTAGCTGATAACTTGGACATAACAATTTGATATTTCCGTTGTGAATATGTTAGGCTATGAAACTCATTTTTTTCTGCATCTTCAGTACAAGCCAGTCGAACTAAACGGGGTGAACGCAATCTACCAACTAAAAATTCAGACATTTGTGTATTTGCAAGTACAAGACTCTTTCCAACCTCCTTAGTCTGTTTGATCCATCTTTTTGGAAGTAAACTAGCCAAAATAAGGATAATCAAAGATGCAATTGTCATCTCCAATGAAAGCAGAAAAAGCATCGACAAATAGCCAACAAACATAATACTGTAAACTATCAAATCAATAGGAGACATTACTCCAAGTACAGCGGATCTAACCTCTGTCATTATTATATTTACAAGATTTCCAATTGGGATGCTGTCATGATAAGAGGTATTTGCATCTATATAACTATCAAATAAATGATTACGTTGAGATTGAACAATACGTTGTATAACATTCTGCAGATGGAGTATTCTTATATAAACAAATAACTGTCTGCTAAGAAAAAATGAAAATGATATTAATAACAAAAGTGATAGTGACACTTCAAGTCCGAAATACAAAAATATATCTATTATATAAATCCAAAATAATGAATCTGCGGCCAGTGCATCTAAGTTACCTTCAAGTCTAATAAACTGAAAAATTGGTAAAAATATTCCAATACCAAAAATTTCTGTAATTGTAGATATAAAAGAAAGCGCAAGAACAGTAAATATTGTCTTGTATGTCAGTCCTATGTTTTTTGCTTGAGATAGCCAGCTATTTTTACTAAATAAATAATTCAAAATATATTCTCTTTAAATAAGTTCAACTCTTTCATACAATTAATAAGATGTTCTTCTCCATTATTTCTATTTTCTTTTTATAGACTTGTAGTTCTTATGTTGCCATTGCTCTGTTGGTATTCTCCATTCTTTGCCATAAACAAATCTCAGGTATTCTTCTGAATTTTTTGGAACAGAAAAATTTATATTGTAACGTTTGATCGTGTCATTTCCATCAAAAAAATGTGTTGGTAATACAGTTATTGTATTATGAAGAGTTCTTATATAAATATTGTTAGAAAACTTATTAAGGATAGTAATATCAATCAATGCTGGCTCAACAGCAACATAATCAGCCTTCTCGGATATTTTAACTGATGATACATCTCCCTTTTTCCAATATTTAGAGTCTATAATTTGTCTATTTATTTCAATGTTATATGAACATTGTAATTCTTCTAAAATATTTAAAAATAATGGAACCTTGCTAGACATTATTACTATATCTACATCACTAAATTTAGCAAATTTTTCACCGCGTTTTAATGCCAATAAAGAAGATTTGGTCACCCAATAATCAATCTCTCTCTCATTTACTAAGTTTGTAAAATGAAACAACATATTACACAGAACACTCTCTCTATGTTCTAGATCTTTACCTTTAATAGCTATGTCAGAACGATTCATTATTATAATTTTTTCTTTTGAAAGATGGAAATCATTAATTAATTGACTCACCATTTCATCAATATTTCTTCCAGCTATAATAATCTTGTCAAAATTAATCAAACTTAAATCTGATGTGTGATGTATTTTTATATCACCAAATAATTCACCACTTTTTTTAACATCATTATCTATAAATCCAACAATTTTATAAAGACTCTTATTTAAAGATCTGTACACAGCCCTTCCATGATAATGCAATCCAAAAATTAATACTTTTGTCACAGATACCTAATAAAAATTCAACAAATTTACACAACTAACTATTGCAATACTCATTCCGATTAAATCCAAAAAATATTTTTATCGAATTATGCGTAACAACATAAACCCTTCAGCAGCATTACGCCCTACTGAAGCACCACGATATTTTGCTAAGTTCTCAACACTTTGAATAGATCTTGCATGCGGCCAATGTCTCATTTCAGACTTGTATACCTCTAGTGCTTTAATTTTTCTATCAAGAGTATCGCTAACATCTTCATACCAGTTAGGATTAAAAGCAGCGCCTAAACTGGTTGATTGCCATCCTGTACTTGAAGCCACTTCAAATTCTAATAGCTTCTGCACACAATGACCTGTCTGAGGTCGGCAAGCTGTAACAACTGCTTCATGAGTTATTCTGTGGTCTATATTTAGATCACCACCATAGTGAGTAACCACTGTATGCGGTCTCAACCTTCCTATCTCTTTTTCAATTAATTTTATTACATCTAATTGATCTAATGAGTCCATTCTATTATCAGGAAGTCCTAAGACTTTAACTGAAGCGGCTCCAAGAACTTTTCCAGCTTCTTTTGCTGAGTTTGCCAATAGTGACAGTTCTTTACTATTAAGATTAATATCACGCACTTCTGCTCTTGAAGTTTCACCCTCAGCCATAATTAGAATATGGACTGAATCTCCTGCATTTGACCATTTAGCAATAGACGCCCCACAGCCAAGTACTTCATCATCTGGATGAGCTGCTATTATTAAAATTGTTTTACCTATCTCTTCTTTGCTACTATATTCCATGATGCGAATTGGTGATTGTTTTTTGGCTCATAATTATTAATAACTTTTTCACTTAAGTGAATTATTTCAAAATTAGAAAATAAATAACGCATATGGCTTTCATTAGAAAAATGCACGTTTCCTATATTATAAAATTGGCCTTTTTCTATATCAGTACGTGTATAGATATCTGCACCTTCTCGCCCAATTTTATAATCAGAATGTTTTGTAGAAAACCAGTTAATACCAATAAAATATCCTCCACTCTTAAGTAAATTAAAACTATTCTCTAATGTATGCTTAATGGCAGATAAATTATTGTGAGTTACTGCTGCCCTGTCAATAATAATATCAGGACTAGGCAAATCAATACAGCACTCTATATCTGTAAAATCACCTACTACTGCCTTTCCTTTAAGATTTGGAAATTTATCACGTAAAATATCAACCACTTCTGTACTACCATCTATCCCGTAGTACTCCATTCCTAATGATTGGATAAATGGTATATTGGGACCTGCACCGCACCCTAACTCAAGCACCACTCCATTACTCCTAATTGAGTCTTTACAGTGACTATATAACAATGAAACTAAATCTGACCAGGGCCATGATGTTAACTGCATTCCATCTTTATATATACCATTCCATTCACTAGAAAATCCATTCATACAATGTATTCCTTATTTGAAATTAATAACACAACAGATTAAACTCTTACTATATTTTCATGCATCAACACATCATAACTGTTACTACCCTCATTAAACAGAAGATCTATAATCGACATATAAGGTAAGAAGCTCCTTCCTCTTTGATTGTATACAGGATGTATATATTCCTGAAAATAAACATCTATACCAGCTTTATCAAAAGAATCTACATTGGCATAGTTTTTACCCTGCTCCCCAAATATATACTTATCTGCTTTTAGCTTAATACACATATCTAAAACTAATTCAGAACCCTTTCCAGTAAAATCATAATCACTCGCCTTAACTATTGGAGTGTCAATATTAAGACAATTTATAAAATACTGTAACAAACTTAAATTTAACTCACCTAGTGATTGCCTTGAATTTTTAACCAGCACATCCCTTAACTCTACAAAGTATTTATCAAAGAACGGGGTTTTTTTGTAATTTAACTCTATTGATTTCAAATGCTTTTTCACCCAATCATTTTGAATAATTAGGATATCCGAAACATTCTTTTCAAGATGATTTTTTGATTCTACAGGGACTGATAGCCATAAATCCCCATTACTAGTTTTTATCTTATTTCTGTTATTATAATCTTTTTTTTGATATTGAACAACATCAAAAAAACAGAAAATATCCGATATAGCAATTTTATGGAACAATCCTAACCATGGTAAATAAACAGGCTGATGTGCAGTTAAAGTCACTATTTTTTTCCTTATTGCTTTATATCCGTTACAACTTGAGATATTTTTTTAGCAATATTATTGTCTAGATCGGGATATATTGGCAGTGAAACAGTATGTCTTGAAATATATTCGGCATTTTTATAGCTAACAGAATCATCCAATAGCTCATCCAACTCAATAGGAACTATTGCTCTAACTCCATATGTTTTTAATCTGTTGATTATTATTTTTGGTTTTTTGACTCTCAATACCGCTCTATATCTGACTGGTGTATTTTTAGTATTGTTACAATCTAACAAATTTAGTCCTGCAGATTTATAAATTGAAAATATCTCATCTCTTTTTTGGTTAAATGTTGAAAATTGACTTAGTTGCTCTCTTCCAATAGCTGCTTGCACATCTGTCATCTGGAAATTAAACCTTATTTTTTCATCTCTACGATTATCAAATTCACGATAATCTTTTATTTCATCTATTAAGTTTATATCATTGGAGAATACAACTCCTCCTTGCCCACCTGAAGTAATAATCTTGGTCGCATAAAAAGAGCATATTCCTATTTCACCTCTTAACCCAATACGTTCTCCATTCTCCTTTGCTCCAAATGCTTGCGCTAAGTCTTCAATTACTTTGTAACTTCTGTTACTTTGAACATCTATTGGTATTCCATACATAGATGGAGATATCAAAATATCAATCATAGATACTTGCTCTGCATTAAGATCGATATTTGGTGAATCTTCTTTACAATCTATATATATCGGAATAGCACCCGCCATTTCTACAGCATTTCTTAATGCACTACATGAATAAACCGGAACACCCACACGACTACCTTTGGATTGCAGAACCCATAACGCCAAAAATAAAGCCGATGTTCCACTAGATACAACAACTGCACTTCTTGAATCTAGTCCAAAAAAGTCAGATATTTCATCCTCAAATGCAACAACCTCTCTACCTTGTGCTACCCAGCCGCTATTAATAACACGTTTTGCTGCTATTACCTCCCTTTGACCTAATGTTGGCTTATTATGAGATATCATTTATTCTTATTTGCTTCATACTCAGCCTTGTAATAACCTGACTTAATTTCATTACCAATCACTAGAGAAAAAGGTGCTATCTTAACAGATCGTATGATACTACCAGCTGCTATAACTGAATGATGTCCAATGGATGCACCGCCAAGTATTGCACAATGAGTGCCTATAAAGACAAAGTCACCAATTTTTATATCTCGATTGGTATTAGTATTATCTAGCCCAATACACCTGCGGTGGGAATCAGCAACATTAATAGCAACAAATGATGCAATATCACATTTTTTACCTATAACCACTTTTGCACCCTTTGCATTTATTTCGGAAAACCCTCCAATATAGGTTTCTTCACCTATTACAGGAGACCCATTAATCCAAACCAACGGATGAAAAGGATTATCTTGATTGTTAATCGTATGCAGAAATAACTTTTTGAATTCACTATTTTTCATTTCAATATCAAAAAACTATTGGCTCTCCTTTATGGTAACTTTTTTGAGATGGTCTCTCTAAAAGATAGTCTAGGAAACTGGGTGGAAGTCCATTTCCACACTCTACTCTTTTTAAAGATATATTATCATCGGAAAACAAATCTCCTTTTTTAATATCACATGAAGCGATTAATCGCCTTTGATACTCATTCTTATTTTTATACTCTAAATGAGTTGGTCTTACCAACGACCTTCCTTTCATTTCATAAGCTAACTTAATAGAATCAACCCAATTTTTCAATCCTTTTGGATTTTCAGAGAACCAATGATCCGGGCCTGGCAAATTATTATTTAAAGTAAAGTGTTTTTCTAGAATCGTTGCACCCAATGCAACTGCAAGTGATGATGCAAGAACCCCTTTTGTATGATCTGAAAATCCTATCTCTACCCCAGGTAAAGCATTTTTTAGTGTATTTAATCTTGCTAAGTGTACTTCTTTTGGTGGAGTAGGGTATTGCGAAGTGCATAGTAAAACTGACACGGGATTATCATCAAACCCACCGGCAATATTAACTGAATTGTATACTTCCGCCAAATCAGACATTCCAGAAGATAGTATTAACGGTAATTTTTTATTTGCATAACTGCGAATTAAAGGAGTATTAGTTAAATCATCTGATCCTACCTTAATTGCAGGAATACCAACCTCCATCAAAAGATTGAGATCACCTACATTTTGTGGAGTCGACATGAAAGTAATTTCCTGCTTATCACACTCTTTTTTTATCTCAAACCATTGCTCTCTATTAAATTCATAACGCTGAAACATACTTAACATTGACTCTGTTACTGTTTTCCCTTGGGATTGATATGTAAACTGTTGACTTTCCCCACAAAACTCTATAGCACGAAAAGTTTGAAATTTTACTGCATCTGCACCCGAAACTTTGGCCATTTCAATCATCTCAAATGCACGTTCTATATTACCATTATGATTTATGCCAACTTCGGCAATGCAGAATGGCTGTTCATCTACACCAATTTTTCTGTCGCCAATTTTAAATAATGTAGATGAAATTTGTGAATTCAAAATTTACCCCAAATCAATTCTCGAAAAAACCAATACTCAACATTAACATTAACATTAACATTAACATTAACATTGTTCAACAAT
>Ga0209776_1001195_pt1 | contig 14093 bp, 8 predicted proteins | sample SaaInlLV_10m_DNA_3_FD_184670 | JGI IMG/M metagenome (GOLD analysis project Ga0209776, IMG submission 184670) | Marine microbial communities from expanding oxygen minimum zones in the Saanich Inlet - Saanich Inlet SI073_LV_165m_DNA (SPAdes) (version 2) | ecosystem: Environmental > Aquatic > Marine...
TGCTCCTTCAGCACTATGTTTATTTAATACTTCATTGATAATTCCTGAACATAATATTTTTACGATATTTGCATTGTCTCGTCTTTTTAATTCAATACCCATATTTTTTTGAAAGAAAACGTCTTTATTTTTTTCGTATAAGTTTGCAGTATATCTTTTTTTTCCTTGAATAATAAATGGCCATAATACTTTTTCGTATGCCAATGCTTGTGGTGCTGGCAATAATCCTGAAATTAATACACTTGCCCATATTCCTAATTTTATACACATATCCAACGCAGTTTTATCTTTTAATTTCTCACCAGTTTCTTTACTTGTGATTCCCATTCTAAAAAATACAGAGTCCGTATTGTGCACAATTAACTCTCCCACTCCAGCTTGAAAATGATGATTATCCGTTTCTAGATCGTATACCCATTTATCTCTATGGTTTCCATCTGCATATATCACTTCATTTATTTTTGTTATTTTATTGATATTTTCTATTGTTTCGTCTGTAAATATAACGTTAAATGTTTTATTACGTTGTTCGATAAACACATTTAAATCTATGGATCTCAGAATGCAAAACATATATGCTGCAGCTATCTGTGTAAGATTATCAATAACATACGAATATGGTCTATCTCGACCATTATTTCTTTGACCAATGTCCATTCCTCTAATGAAAAATTTTTTAACTTCAGTAGTTCCCGATAATATTATTCGTAAAATTCTAGTATTATTTTTATTATCATCTATTCGTCCGTGCTTATATGCATTTTCACTATTTGCATTTGAACACATATTGTTTATAATTTCACTGGTTGGAAATGAATGTAATAGCTTAGTCCCAATCGCACAATCAGTTGGACTTATTTTATTTGCATTGGCATCTAGTAATGAATGATCTTCAGTAACTTTGACATATCCAGTTGGTGTTTTTATTTCATATATCTTTTTGTTTGTTTTATGTTTAATAACTCTTCTAATTTTAGTCCAACCTGAATCAGACCATACATCATAATCGACATCAATATCTTGAGTTTTTCCTTCTCTTTCGTTATAATCAATCCATTTTTTTCCTAACGATTCTATAGTTTTTATTTCTACCGTGTAATAGTGACTATCCGTGCGCTTATTATATCTTTTTTTTCGTAATAACAATGGAGTATCTCCTGTCACAGAATCTCCATATATTACTTCTGGATTTACAGTAAAACCATCCAGCAATTTCGTTATAAAATCGCGAAATTTATCAAACATTTGTGTTTTTCCGTTAAATCCGCTATCCAATATTAATATATCAAAATTGTTAGCTAATTTATTTTTATGTTCATCAGTTCCCTTTGTTAGTATTTTTAAAACCTTTTCTAGTTTTTCCTTTTTTGTTATTCCAATAGATCTCCAAAAATCATCACATAATGTATACATCTTTTCCATTGATACATGATCTCCATTAATGTATTTTGTTAAATAATTATTTAATTTGTTTCTTTTGATCACTTCTAAATTTCTTACTTTGTCATTGAATTTTGAAGAAAATTTAATTTTGTCAGTTTTCTTTCCTTTAATAATTAAGTCTTCAAACATTTCGTCATATATTTCTTGATATTTCGACTTAAATTTATCAAACACCTCACTAAATTCTGGACCGAATAAATTATTCAGTTCGAATCCTATTTGTGCCACATCAAATTTCGTAGCTGGTATTAATCGTTTATTATCTGTACATAAATGTATATGCGTTGTTGTCACATCGTTATTAGATCGATTTATGTCTTTGAATGATATATTTGTAGGAAAATATTTATAAATTTCTTCCATTCTTTTGTAATACGTGCTTTTGTCAGACAATGACAACTCCAATATTTCAGAAAATACATTTTCAACAAAATATTTCGCAAACTGTAACATTTCTCTTCCTGTTGCAGTTGTTGATGCAGCTATTTCCTTCATACAAATTGGTGATGTAGACGCTCCAGTCTGTCCATATAGTGAATTAGCAGTGACTTTATATGCAAGCTGTAAACCGTCTAAAATACCCTTCATGAATTGATCTTGTTCGACTTCCATGAGTTTTTTAAATTTCTTTCTTGCTGATAAAAGATCCTGTAAAATTTCTGGAATAATTCCTTTTGTTCCGTCCAATTTTTCTGCAAATCGCGATACTACTATACTAACTTTTCTCCAATATGAGGTATTGCTGACATTCATGACTTTTCCAATATCAATATCGCCTTTTATTAATAAAAAATCATCTCGCACATTAAGTACTTCAAAACTTTCTCCACATTCAGATTCAACAGATCCAGACCTATACATAATATTAATAAAACCTCCATTTTCCATATCATCAGTTTTTGTAGTGAACACTTTAAACATATTATCACTTTCTTTCACTATTTGCAATATTGGAATATTCATTTCATCGTCTTTTTTCTTGTCTTTTTTAGTTTTTTTTTTATCCAAATCTCCTTTATTTATAACTTTATACGATATTTCATGATATCGATATCCTGGTAAATTATCATACTTTTCATCGTTCACGAAACATTCATGCGATAAATTTCTAAAAATCATAGAGCTTGGATATAAACTTGAATAATCCAATACTGTTGTTGGTTCGAAATATACTCCCGGTTTAGGAGGAAACACTATCGCTCCTTCATATCCTACATCGTCTTCATCGTCTATCTCTTCTTCGTTTTTATTTTTATTATTTAAATCGTACACTAATCTTTCTAATGCTTTATCCAATCGTTGTTGTCGTTGTTGATTTTGTTGTTCTCTACTGCTCATTTCTCCGTTCTGTTCTGCATCCGGTAATGGTTTATTTTTTTTCTTTATAACCGGAATCAAATGATCTTTTTCTCTACATTTTTTCGCAACTAAACTAAAAATTTTTACACCTTGACCTCTCAAAAATAAAAATGACAACGGTACATTACATACATTTGCCATACTTACACTATTTGTAACTACTTGTAATTTTGCAACTAATTTCGAAACTAGTTCACAATCCTGCAAGCAATATCGTCCTAGCTTTGCTCTATCATCTGGACTTCCTCTAAACAACTTAGGAATATCTTTAGGGGATATATCGTCCTTAGCCTGACACCAAGATACTACATATCCCCTGTCCATAAACTCTTCTGTATCTATATCACCTTCAAGTACTAAATATTTATCACCTTTGTCTAATATTTCGAATTTTTTACCTTCGCAATATTTCGATTCAACAGATCCTTCCTCGTAACTTACTGTTATAAATTGACCTATCTCTACTCCATATGTATTTTTTGTATGTATTTTAAATCTATTATTTACTTGATCAGTTATTGTCAATATCTTTTCTCGTATGAAATATGATGATAGATAATCCAATTTATATGATGATAGTTTATAATCTCGCTGTGCTACTTTATTTAAGTCAAATACAACTCTTCCTGTCATTTTATAATATTTCATAATATTTTTTCCAAGTGCTGCAGATTGTAATGTATCATCAACCCATTTTGAATTTTCTCCGTTTACTCTGGATAATCTTTCAAATCTATGTCGTATTCCAAGCTTTGTTGCTCGCTCCATCATATATGTAAAATCGAAACCAAAAATATAATACCCAGTTAACATATCTGGATCTATTTCTCTTATTAATTTTGTAAATCCTAATAATAACTCTTCTTCTGTATTAAATGAATGCACATGTGCTCCTGCTATGTCAGACGTCTTATGTAAGCATAATATATGTCTTTCATAACATTCTGATTCTCCATATCTTGATAACGTTATTCCAATTTGAACAACTGGATCTATGTGAGGCTCTGGAAATGATCCATCAGCACTTGCACATTCAATATCGAAACTTGCTATGATAAACTTATTAATTGACCTATCATCTATTTTATTAATATTAGTCCATTTTGTTTTATAATTATGTTTACAACATGTGGGATCACTCGAAAAAGTTGTCACTTTGCTTTTATCAACTGATATCCATCCGACTGCATCTAATTGTTTAATATGCATAAATCTCAATAGTGGCAATATATTTGATTCATATAACTTAAATGAAATCTTCCTTTTTGCTACCATTGGAATATAATGTTTTTTTTGAAATGCATATGAGTATGATCTCATTGAATCAAAATCGTTAAATTTCATTCTTAGAAATTTAAATTTTTTGTAGTTCGTAAAACCCCAAAATTTATATTTTTCAACTATATCAAATGTATATAATCCTTCAACATGATCTTTTTTTACTTTCTTTTTTACAAATTCCATTATTATATTTACCATACTCAATGACCAATGATCGTTTAATTCAACATAAAAATATGGTTTAAAATCGTCAACTTCTAAATATACTGTTTCTTGATTGGTGTCTCTTCCAAACAATCTTATTATAAATTTATTTTCTCCATTATCGTCCTCTTCGTGAAAAAAGTCCCAATCTACTATTTGGAATTTTATATTGTCATTTTTGACATCATTTATTTCCATTATTCGTGTATTATAGATGTTTTTTTATAACCATTTTTTTATATTGCATGTAAAAATCAATTTTTTATAATTTGCTTCACATTAAAAAATATTTTGAACATTTTAAGTATAATGGATAAACACAGATATCAAATGATAGAACCAATGATTGGAAACGCTATTTTTGTTTCTTCACTAAAAAAAGCATCCAAGAAATGTTATAAGGATTTGAAAAAACATGGCCAACTTGGTGGAAAGTTATTTGCTTTGAAAGATATAGATACTCACGAAACATATACTTTTAAATTGAATAACCATAATTCACAAAATAACCATACTTCGCAAAATGGTGGTGATATTGAAAGTCTAATTAGAACTAACACTCATGTAACAGAACAACCCAATGTTTCTGCTCTTGAATCAAAAATCGAGTCCCTTGAAAGTCGCTTATCTCGATTGGAAAGTAAAATAAATATTGAAAATGATATTTAATATTCATGGCTTTCATATATTTAAAGTATTACATATAGTATAATTTTATTATTTCACTATGGATAAAATTAAATATAATAAATTATTTCCACCATCACGTGGAGTTAATTTTAGTAAATTGCGAATTAATGACGATTGTGTTTCTTTTGTTACTCCCCCTAAAGAAGCCAAACTTATAGCATCTAAAGCACTTGAACATATTAAAAAATATAAATCATCAATTGATGACGTTACAGTTGTTGATGCTACCGCATGTATGGGTGGCGATACAATCGCATTATGTGAATTGTTTAGTAATGTGATTGCAATCGAAATTGATTCTGAGCGATTTGAAAATTTAAATAATAATTTGGCTCAATATAACTACAGAAATGTTCAAACAATAAATGGTAATAGTTTACACGTGTTACCAACGTTGTTCAATATTGATATTATTGTATTGGATGTACCTTGGGGTGGAAAAGATTATAAGTCTAAGAAAAATTTACGTCTCATGTTTGATAATTTAGAATTGGAAGATTTTATATTACGCTGTTTTAGTAATAGTTTTGCCGCTTATCAACCCAAAATAATTATATCAAAAATGCCCAAAAATTATGATATTAAATATATGCACGACTTGTTATCTCCCATGCTAACAATTACATTATACGAAGCTGGAAAAATGAACATTTACGTAATAGAAAAAAGAGATGATCCAGTTATTAAAATAGATAAATTTATAAACTCTCGCGTGTTGTTATGTGATCGCATGTCCGTAATAAAAAATATGACAAATGATATTGTATGTTCTGCCATAAATAATGCATGCGATAATATATGTAATAAAATTAATAGTTGATAGTTATTTGTTCGTTTTGTTTATACATTAAAATTTGCTTGTTTTGATCTTCTTTTATACATTAAAATATACGCTTCTCTTGTTACCAATTTTGATTGCAATTTATTGTCCGGTATATGATTAACGTTCAAATCATTAAAAGAATACCACATTTTATTTCTAATATTCTTTGTACATGCCGTATAGTGACCTCCTGATAGATCTCCTGACTGATGAGATATTCCATACAAATCATATTCATATTTCGAATTTTCACGAGATGCATGTTCAGACATATATTTTTTCATGTCTAAATTTTCTATGGGAAATTCAACTAATCTATTATTTTTCATTAATGTGTTGCTGTATTTTTTTAAATGTATTATTAGCCACGTTGGGCAATTCCATATATTCATACTTTTGGTAGCAACTGTTTTTTCGTTGCATATATCGCACGAGTATTTGTTATCTCCTTCAAATATTTCGGTTGCAACAAAATCGTTATCCAAACATTCTTCTAATGTTACACTTGAATTATTTCTGACCATAGGAACTGTGACATTTACAATTCTAAAATTGTCAAATTTAAAACTATTATTATTACATGCGTGACATTTTACAGTATTACAAAATAATCCCCCAAATACATCTTCAACATATGAATATTCGTTTGTTAAATATCGTTCCCATGCTTCCATTGCTTCCAATGTCATTGACTCTTTTAAGTGTCTATTTTTATATTTTATATATTCCAATTTGGCTTCTTGTCCATCAAATGATTCAAATTGCTTCTTTGCTTTTATAAATTTTTTCATTTGTTCTGTATGTGGTTTTGGTTGTAGTTCGACTGCATATTTCATTTCATCATGTATTGTTTCTAAAATTAACGATAAACATTCTTGACTGTCGTTTTGTTCACATCTGCTTCTAAATGTTTTTGAAATTCTGGAAAATGTTTGCTGGAACGTTACTGGTTTTATTCTTCTATTTTCTCCCCACATTATACATGTTAGATTTCTTAATTTGTATGTTAAACTATTTTTAAACTTTTTTTTCACGTCGATATCATCTATTTCCGTTGATACATCTTCGTTACTTTTTCGTTCGTTCAATATTGTTCGTTTAATTCCTCTCTTCAGTTCTCTTTTATACAGCGCACTTTGTTGAGATCCATTCTCATCAATTCTTTTTCTTTTAAATAATAATACTAATGCATCTGTTGATACAAGTAACTGTATAATGGAATTTAAATAACATGTTGCTCCAAAATTATATAATCCGCACGTTCCCAATGTTTTATATTTTCTTCTTTCAAGCTCAACTTCATCAACTTCTTCAGTTATGTCATATTGTATCATATTTGCTTCTGTTTGATTAGCTTCCTGACTACTATCAACAATTATATTGTCCATATATATTACTTTTATAATTGTATATTTATTTATGTGTTATACTATTATACTGCCATAACTTCAATTTTTTTCAATAAATTAATTCATTAGATTGTGTTTATTTACTACATATTACATCATATATTGGACATATTTTATCTTTTGCTTTTTAATACATATACCAATGATGTAGCCGCGGTTGCCATCATTATTAATGTCAAATATGTTCTATAATTTTCATGACTTGTTGGATTTGACGTTATCATATTAAATGTGTCAATTAACATTTCTGAAATATGTTTAGTTTCAGATTTATGAATTGTGATTGATTGATACATTTTATCAACTTGGTCATTGACTGGTTCATCCGTTCTTGGCTTAATTAATGATTCGATCACGCTTTTACATAATTCTTCGCTTGTATTATCCACTTCTTTTCCAGCCAACGAAATGAAAATTTTATCGTCCAATACTTCATATTCAACGTGTCCGTACTTTGGAATCAAATATTTTCCATTTTGCTCAGAATATGTTAAACCCGTCATCGTCACAAAATTTTTTTTATTTGCTGAATACATTATGTATCCAATATGCGATGGATATTTTTCGATTTTGTTGTACCGTCTAATGTAAAATTTTGTAAAATATCCAGCAGGTTCATTAGTTGTTTCATTAATGTAAAAAAACTTTGAGAAAAAATCATTGTATGATTTACTTCCAGTTGCTACATCAACATTATCTACATACCATTTAATGTTTCCAATTAACGATTTACATGATGTGTAATATTTTGTTAAATTAGGCACTGCAGTTATAAGTTCCGTAAGTGCTTCCAACAATTTATCCCAATCGCAAACTTTTCCAGATAAACATACGTTGCTAAAATCGCTTTTTACATTTTTCATCTGTTCGTCGCTTTCGATCTTTTGTTCGTATGCTGTTTTATTTGCTTTATTACATACATTTTTAACCAACATTGCATGCAAAGCATCACTTGATCCAGTAGTCATTGATTCGTATGCATAGTTGAATACATTCTTAAGACCATTATTTTTTAACAAATCATTTACGTTAATTTCTTCGTTGATTGCATCTTGCACATCAATATCTCCATTTATGTCGTATTGATACTGTCGTTTGTTTTTAAACAAATGTTCTATAGTTTCAGACACTATAATATTATGAATAATGTCAGGTCTCAATATTATTCCTAATTTACTGTCCCAACAATGTTGTAAATATGTTGGGAATCCTGTGTGCAAATGTTTTTCGTTTGTATATGAATGCGATTTCTCTTTTAAAATTAAATCGACAAGTTTGTTTGATATAACGTCCATCTTGTATGAAACATCAACGTTGTCTTTTTTTAATGCAACATAATATGACGTATTATTAATCGTTGATTTTCCATTTGCATCATTTGCCATTGTTCCCACGTCTTTAACCAATTCTATAAATTCTTTATCATCTTTTAATTTATCATATAACGACAACATATACTTTTTGTCTATCATTGGAATGTTGATATGTGATATCCATTGATCGTTTGTCGTTAGAGGATGTTTACATTGAACTTTATTTTCGTCACTTAAATTGCTAATGTTACTCATATTACTAGTACTACTTGTACTACTAGTGTTGAGTGTGCTACCGGTATTGCTCGTACTATTTGAACCTTCTTCAACAATATGCGAATTATGAATGTTTATTTCCATTTGATATATTTGTATAATATATTGATATATTAGTATGCAAAAAAGCTAAATTTCAACATTTATATTATCATAATTTCAATATTTATATTATCATGAAGAATAAAACAATTATAGATCAATTCACTTTATTAGTTGAGCAAATTAAGCTAGACATTGATTTTAGTTCTGGAAATGAACAAATGGTGAATATGTATAGATTGTCATCAGTAAAAAAAGTATTGGATATATTAAAAAAATATCCGAGTGATATTAAATCTTCAAAACAACTAAAAGAAATTAAAAATGTTGGAGCTAAGTCATTAAAACGAATTGACGAAATATTGGAAACTGGAAAACTTTCAGAATTAAAAATAACTAAAGACTCTGTTCATCATTTACAAATAATATCTGAATTGGAGAAAATATTTGGTATAGGTCGTAAAAAAGCATATGAGCTATTTATGAAATTTTCAATTACGTCAATTGATGATCTTAAGAAAAAACATAAAAGTGGGAAAATTACTTTGCCTGATAACATATCAAAAGGCTTGAAGTATGTTGGTAAAATTAATACTAGCATTCCCAGACACGAAATTACAAAAATAGATGATGTTTTAATTAACGTTGCATTCGGATTAGGTTCCAGAGTATTTGGTGTTACATGCGGATCTTATCGTCGTGAAAAATCGAATTCAGGTGATATTGACTTTATTTTATTTGATACGTCTTTAGTAACTGAAAATGATATTAAAAAATCTAAAAATAATTATATTTATGAATTTGTAAGCAAGTTAAAACAACAGGGAATAATAATAGACTCATTGACTGGCGAATCTGTAAGAACTAAATATATGGGCATCTGTAAATTATCGAATGGTGATTTGTGTAGAATTGATATTCGCATGATACAATATGAATCGTACTATCCGGCCATTTTATATTTTACTGGCTCTCGTGACTTAAATAAAAAAATGAGGCAAATTGCTGATTCCATGGGATATCTACTTAATGAATACGGATTGTATGATAAAAATAAACAAATGGTTATTGTGAATTCTGAAGCAGATATATTCAGAACACTTGGATTAGAATATTTAAATCCTGTCAATAGGTAACGTATATCACATTTTTAACAAGCATGTTACTTCTCATAATTCTTAACGAAATCGTTGAACTGGAAACTTGGAGCAACTCCTTTCAATAATGGATTTTCTAAACGGCCATATCTTATGTCTTTCATCAATTCTACACAATTTTGGCGCAAATTCATTATTTTACTCATTTCATCAGTGCATATATTTTCGTTATTTTTTTGCCATTCTTCTTTATATTTTAAATATTTCTTTAATATATTATTTAACGATTTTAACATAGGTTGAATAACCATTGACTTAAACAATTTTCCAGTTTTATCATCCCTCCATTGTTTATCTCCGTTCTTGTTTATCGTTTGCATTATAATAAATGATAGTCTGGCAACATCTACTGCCCATATACTTGACATCTTTTTAACATTTTCATCAGGTTTTCTAAAATATGCCACTATCATGTCACTTAATAAATTTGCCAAATTTTTATTATCGTAGTGGGCAATAATTGTATTCACGTACGATTCATTAATTTTTTCTTTTTGCTCTTTACTTAAATTTTCATCGTTACCTTTATAATTTAGTATACTAATAGCTTCTTCTTCATTTATACTATCTAGAGGAGGTGCATCAGCCATGTGAATAGTTGCATACTTTAATATACCCATTGATTTACTTGCAACATCTGCAGTTTTGGTGATAGATGTTTCTGAAATGACAGCGTTGGACGTAACTAGTTTATTAATTAACTCTGTTTGAGAATTTATTTGATTTTGTTGATTTTCCAATAATATTTTAATTAGATCATCTCTTCCAAGACTATTATATATTGCTGCTTCTGGTTGGTTATTTTCTGCAATAGTTGTTGTTGCGGTATGATTATCATTTCCAACATTTTCAGTATTTTCAGCTGATATGCTTTCTATTTTACATTTTTGTTCATGTCTCCATTTTGTCTTACTTTCCACAAATTCTCTTTCGCAATATTTACATGTAAATGTTTTTGTTTTTCTTATTACAGACTTTGTTGATCCATATATTGCTAATATTTTTTTATGCTTCGCAGATTTTTCATGTCTGCTCATACAATAATTTGTGCTTGTCAAATATTTACAACAAGAACAATAATATTTTTCCATTTATAATATAATCATAAATTTATTATCTTACATTTGCGCAAAATTCGTCGCAGGTATGTCGAGTTTATTGTTTAATCTTATTACTTTTATATACGGCAACTTGTAGTTACTTGGCTTGTACCCATTTAATTCATTATAGTATACTGTGATACTTTTCATTCGTCGATAATTCGCCTATATCAAATTGGCATATTATCGCACTTTTTCAACCAACAATAGTTCTCATTTTTATCTCGTTACTTTTACATTACCACATAGTAGATATCCAAAGTATTCACATCATTACCTAAAATACACACAGATTAATAGTTAAATATTTTGTATGTCTGTTTGCATATTCGATTAAGGCAGTGTGTGAAAAGTTGAAAGTGAATAGCCTACGAAGTCATTTGACTTACGACTCTTATTCGCTTTTCGTTAAATTTAGTTAAAAATCATAAAAAATAGTAAAAAATAAAAAAATAATTGTTGAACCTTATTACTTCAATTAAAAATAATATTTAATTTATAAAAGTCTAAGAAAAAATTTATAAACACACACAATTGTTGTGTGTAAAATATTTCAAATAATTTCTCAGCTAAAAAAAGTAAAAAACTAACCATAATATTTCTATAAAAATAGCAATAAAAACACACCATCACTTTTTCATGGCATAATATATTAACGTAAATTATGTCAATTATTCAGTGTATATTTATGTAAACCAATATTATAATAAATAATGTTCGAATTCGTAAATACCGATAAGTTGCGCGATAAATTAGTTATAAGTATAGTAATAATAGTATTTTTCGCTGCAATGTATAAAACAGCTGATCCTGCTGATGTTCCATTTCCAAATGAAACTTTTGGACAAACATTAACTGCATCTGCGATGGTGCACTTGTTTAGATATGACATCGCTAAATTTAAAAATAATGCATTCATGATGTCTCTTGCACATTCAATATTAGTATATACAGTGATATTGCTATAATACATCAATACATCAATACATCAATACATCATACGTAAGTTGTAATATCTATTTCATGTATTGTCTTAACTGCATTTATAAAAAATAATCTATTTTGAGATAATAATCTAAATACACCAATTAACTTTTGTATTTTTTTAGTTGTATTTTTTCCAGATATATGACATAGTGCTATTTTTGTTATTATACATTCTGTATAATATTTAAGCATGTTAATATCATTGTTTGCAGGATTTAATCTGGAGTGTTCAATGTGTTTTATTACAATATCGGTAATTTTATTTATAAAACCACATACTTTAGAAATATTAATAATTTTGTTGTTTTGTAAATCATATATGTCAGTTAATAAGTTAATGGGTATTTCAGAATTTCTAAATAGCTCAGCTAGCCCATCTAATTTAGTTACCCCATTTGACTCTACAGATTCAGTAGATTCAATACTATGATGATTTTGCAGCAACATTATAAATAACTTGAATCCTAACAATAATGCACTATCTTCCTCACCGTTAAATGCTGTTTTTTTTGTTTTAAAAAAGTCAACATCTGTATGTGTCACTGTGATATTTGTATCTATAAAACTACAAATCCAATCGTCACAAGGTACGTTGTACAACATATCTCCGCGATCATTTAATATATTCATGCTATTAAATTCGCTTACATGTTTCTTTTTTAATGTGACGTTAATAATATTTAACATACCGTTAATAAGTTCCAACGTGTATAAATTGTTTGTGTTAAACAACTGTATGTCATCTCCAGACTGTACGATATATTTATACATATTTATTGAGCGTACTTCTGCAGGTTTCGTAGATTGAATGGATTTATCAGATTTATTGGATGACGTATATAACTTTCCATTATTTGCGACAATTGTAAATTTATCTTTGTCATAATTATTTAACTCAGTCAAAGGAATTATATGTGTATGTAAGTTATCGTTATTTCGTATAACAACGCAATAACTTTTGATTTCTGATTTAATATGTTTTCTGTCACTTTTTTTAATTGCCCAATTTTCATATATCAAACCCATGTCAATAATACTACATGCCAAGTTATTTGCGTTCATGATATCTGTAGAATAAACATAATTTTGAACAGTTCCGTTAATTATTCTAACTATTATTAATTTATTGCAAGTAGTGATTCCTGTCACAATGGTTCCGCAATTAGAAATAGTCATAGTATCATAGTTAATATTATCAGCAATTGATATATTTTTACAACCAGCCACAATTTCAGGAGAACTTGCGTCAGAATCACTATTTAATATATTGTCGGTGCTAACAATATTAAATAGTGTATTACTTTTGTCGTTTACAAAACTTCCCCTGAGAATATATTTACCATTTGCAGATATGCATATATGTCTACAATCAGCAATTAACACACCTGCAGCAGTTATGTCAAAATTAAACGTTATTATTTTCGAATAATGCGTCGATTCTTTATAAATTACAATAAATTTTTTATTAAATAACATACATTTATGTAAAGAAAGATCATTGTTGACAATGTTTTTTAATTTAAATCTGTATTTTGGGCTTATGATTTTTGTAATATATTTTACAGATCCCATTGAGTTGTTTGATTCGGAACATGATAATAAATCGTCGTCATTATGCAGTTGATTAATAATATCCTGAACATTATAAATGTGCATTTTATCAGAAGTTGGAATTGAAATAAGCTCCGAGTTTTCATAATTTTGAGTCACTTGAACATATTGATATATATTTGGCAAGTGTATATCCAGTTTAAATACATTAAATAATATTTTAGCATTATTGTCAACATCATGAATATATAAATATAAAGATTCGTTGGATTGTTTAACCTCTAAAATATATAACTTACCAAATGAATGTACGAAAAAGTGCTTTGATAAACGTCGAGTATTATATACTACATTATCAATTGGTTCGATTGTGTTAGCATAATCGGATTTTATATAAATTGGATTGGAACTTATGGTAGAATTTGATGATCCCATTTAATAATTATAACACACATTAC
>Ga0209776_1001202_pt1 | contig 14042 bp, 16 predicted proteins | sample SaaInlLV_10m_DNA_3_FD_184670 | JGI IMG/M metagenome (GOLD analysis project Ga0209776, IMG submission 184670) | Marine microbial communities from expanding oxygen minimum zones in the Saanich Inlet - Saanich Inlet SI073_LV_165m_DNA (SPAdes) (version 2) | ecosystem: Environmental > Aquatic >...
TAAAACCATCTTTTATAGTTTTATTATCTTTCATTAAATTATCAAAGCTATTTAATAATAACTTATTTTTATTTTTTAAAAGTAATACATTAATACCATCATGCTGAAAGTTTGAACCTTCATCCACTCCTTCTTCTTGGAGATTTGTTTCACTAACATCACTTACACTATTTAAACAAACAGATCTATCTTGAACATTATTTATTTCAATACCTTCCAGACCTACAGAAGACATAATATCATCACCAAAAACTGCACTAAATACTGGTTCTTCATATATATGTCCGCTTAAACCACATTTTGTGTATATTTTTTGATCAATTTGTTTTGTTCTTTCTATTCTTTTAACTATTTCTTTTATTATTTCACTTCTTTTTAACATTTCATATTCCTTATAAATCATTTAGAAAATTACCATCATATGGGCAAAAATTATATTTATATTTAAATTGTTTATTACAAGTTAAACACACTTTTTTATCTTTAGTAGTTTTGATTGAATCAATCTGTTTGTTGGCTTTAGATCCACTTAATTTGAGAATTATTTCATGTTCTAAATTTAAATCTAAATTATTTTCATCAATAAATCCAAACTTAACAGTTAACTTTTCTTTTTTACCTTTATTCAACTCCAAAGAGTTATTATCGTTATCTATGTTTATTTCTTTTTTTGATTTAGCTTGAATATTCATTTTTGTTTCTAATATATCGCTATCAAAATCATATTTAATTATTGCTGGAACATTATTTTCATTTTTTATGAATACTGAATATTTTGTGTTATAAGGAAGAAATACTTGATTGCCTTCTTCTTTTAATATTTTTTCGTTGACTTTTATACAGACAACTAATTTATTTTTGTACATTTTTTATTTTCCTTAAGATGATCAACTAGCATCCTTATATTTAAAGTTGATTAATTTAGCTATACTTATAAAATATAATTATAAATATGTTTCTAATTATAACATGTTTATTATTTTTTTTTGGTTATTTTGATTTATTTTAAGCAAAACAGGGAAAAATTTGTTTCTTTTATTATTGATTTTTACCAAAGATAAATATTGATATACTCCCCATGGCTAAAGCCAGGGGAGTATATCAATATTCATTATGATACCTTTATTTCATTATATAGTTTATCATTGTACTTTATAAGGTCTCTAAGTTTTCTCATGTAGTGAGGTGGTACATTTCTATCAGCAATCTCTTGATAAGTAGTTTTATCATCTTTGAATTTGAAATTAAGTACATATTCTTTAAGATTACTAGATACAACCCCAGCCTCATAACATAATGAATATACTGAAGTTCCCCATTCATTTTCTTCTATGAACTTTTCAAATTCTGGTTCAAAAGTAGACATATCATATAACTCATTCATTACAGTCTACCTTTAATCATTACTTTTTTGATACCATCATAACAATACCTAGCATCTTGAAACCCAGATTCATCAACTGTATATATCTTGTATATCTTCATCGTTCATTCCTTCTTTCTTTGTTACCTATATTTTATCTAAATAAACCTTAAAGTATCTTAAATATAACTTTCCTTAACTGATATCTTTCTTTTTATTGTATTTGAACTTCTAACTAGGTATTCTTTTTGCTTTTTAAACTTTTTTTAAGGTATATATTGGTATAATTATATATATAAAAAGAAAGAGAGATAAAAAAAATGATTAAAGAAACTAAATTTATTACTGAAAATGATTTAAAAATTTTAAAATTAGCTAAAAAAGCTAAGCTTAATGTATCTTCTGTTAAGTATTCAAAAGGACATGATGCTGATAGCATGAATTTAAATCTTAAAATTGGAAATCAAATCAAAGCATTAGTTTGGGATGATTCTTGGGGAGGAGGATTTGAATATCAAATTCATAAATCACAAGATGATTTAGATGAAGTTATGAATGTTATCAATTCTATTATTAAAGAAGTTGGAACTTATACTTATAGAAATTTAGAAATTGAATACTCTGCTGATATTATCATTGATATTTTAATTCAAAATCTTAACTTAGAAAAAAAATGTAAATCTAAAACTATTGTTCAAGCCATTATCTCTGACTCTACTGAATTAGAATTTGATGAAAGTAATAGACATAAATTATCTATAAGTTCTTTTACTTATAATGTTCCTTTTGGAGATAAAAGATTATCAGAAGAAAAAATTAAAGCTGATTTTGAAGATGGTAACTTTACACATTTTGAAATTATTAATAAAAGATTTGGAGCTTAGGTATGAGTGGGGGAACTTTTGACTATAAACAATATCAAATAAATGATATTATTGACCAAATTGATGGAATTAAACTTAGAATTGATTTACCTACTGATGAAAGTAATTTAAATGGTTCTTTAAAAAGTTATTTTAATGAACCTGATAAAATTAAAGAAGAACTTGATAAAGCTTTGAATTTACTTAGACTTTCTTCTATATATGTTCAAAGAATTGATTGGTTAATTGCTGGAGATGATGGAGAAGATAGCTTTCATCAAAGACTTAAAGAAGAACTTGAAGCTTATGAAGTTTCTTTACATAAATAAGGAAAAAAAATTGAAAAAAATAAAAAAAATTTTTCCTTTTTTTAAGTATATACAAAGCACTTTTTGTATATAATTATATATATACAAAATAAGGACTTAATATGAACCAAACTCTTAATAAAACTGAATTAGAAACTTTAAAGCAAAAATATAATGATTTAATCACACTTGAAAAAAATTTAAATGCTGATTTTATTTCTGTTGAAATTTTTAGTATTCTAGAAAAATCAACAGAACTTTATAATTATGATTTTGAAACTGCTAGTTATTATGATGTTAATATTGCTAATGTTTATGATGCATATGATGTTTCTCATCACTTATCTCTTGTTAAAGACTTTATTGAAAAGAACAAAGATAATAATAAAATCACTAAAGAAATTAATATCCTTAAAGATATTGTATCTCTTTTTTAATAGAAAAATTATTAGAAGAGTTAAAAATTATTTCAAATCATAATTTTCAATATGATGCACACTCAAATTCAAACTCAAACAGAAAAATATAATTTTAAGTATTCTTAAGCTAAAATCCTTTATTATTTAAGAAAATAAAGGATTCTTATGAAAATTAGTATTATTGGAGCTGGTAGTTGGGGACTAGCTATTCATTCAATTATTTCTCAAAACATTTCTTCTCTTAATTTAAATCTTTTTATTTCAAATAGAACTATTAAAGATTTTCATAACTTTATAAATTTTGAAGAAGCTGTAAAATCTGATGTCTTAATTCTTGCTATCTCAGCTCAGCATCTTGAAAGTTGGTTAAAAACTTATGTTAAACAAAAACTTCCAAAAACTAAAATATTAATTGCTTGTAAGGGCATTGATAAAAATAACAATAAATTCATGAGTGAAATTTGTGAACAATATTTTAAGTCAAAAAACATTGCATATCTCTCTGGTCCCTCTTTTGCTTCAGAAGTAATAGAGAAAAAACCAACAGCATTAGTTATTAATTCTAAAAAGAAAAAATTATATAATGAATTTTCCTCTCTTTTTGACTGTCATTTTATTAAAACTTACTATTCAAAAGACATTATAGGAGCTGAGATTGCTGGTTCTTATAAAAATGTATTAGCTATTGCTTCTGGTATTTGTCAAGGCGCTAACTTAGGAAAAAATGCACAAGCTGCCTTAATTGCCAGGGGATTAGTTGAAATGAGCAGATTTGGTAAATTTTATGGAGCTAAAAATAAAACTTTTCTTGATTTAAGTGGAGCTGGAGACTTATTTCTTACTGCTTCTAGTGAACTTAGCAGAAACTTTAGGGTTGGACTTTATATTGGACAAGGAATGCTCTTAAATGATATCTTAAAAGAGCTAAATGAAGTTGCAGAAGGAGTTGATACTACTTACTCTCTTTTTAACTTATCTTCTAAAAATAATATCTATACTCCAATAGTTTCTGAAGTCAAACAAATTTTAGAAGGAAAAGATATTAACCTTTCTTTAAAAAAATTGATTTCTTAAGCTTTTTAACGTTATAATATTTTTATTATAAACTTAAAGGATAAAATTTTGAGAAAAAATTACAGAAAAGCTAATAGATATTACAGATACAATAAAAAATCATTATTTAATAATGGATTTAAAGTCGATTCTGATTTAGTTATTAACACACAAGACTATAACTTTGAAAAATTTCTGAATGAATCTATTAAAGACTTTGCCGCTAAAGAACTTGAACTTTCTTGGAAAGATGAAGACCCTGAATACTATAAGCATAAATCTTCAAAAATACCCTTTTATAAACATATCAATAATACAAACATCATTCATGGAGATTGGTGGAGAATAGGCTCTACTAAACAAGATTTAATGAAATATGTTACTATCTCTACTCCTCATATTTCCAATCTTGATTCAGAAGAAATGTTTTTAATGGAATTGACTAATTTAATTGACCAGCATTATTATTTGACTTTTGGATATGGAAGAGACTTTCATATACCATTAGTTTTTAAAAAGATTAAAACTGGTAAATTTAAAAATTATTCTGAGCTTGCCCCTCCAGAAGATTTAAAAGATGTTAAAGATACAAAAGATTTAATTAAAGATTACCTTAAAGACAATCTAAATTCTGAGGAAGTTAAATTTTATATTGATTTAATGAAAGAATGTAATGAAAAATCTATTTCTTTAGAAGAACCTATCCTTTTTCCTAAAAATAAATTTGATGAAGATGATGAATTTAGCTTTTCTTTTATTATCCCTTTGAATTTTGACAAGACATATATTGATTTATTTAAAGCTGCTTTAAACAATGAAATAAAAAGAGTTTCTTTCAATGAAATTAATAAATTTGAACCTGAAAATAGTTTAGTAGTTTCAGAAAAAAGTAAAAAATTCCTTTCTCAATTTATACCTGCTATACCTACTCTTTTCAATACAAACAAACAAATTAAAATTAAAAATAGAACTTTTAAGCATAAATAGGAAAGATATTTATATCTTTCCTATTTTTTAAACTATTGTAGTCAATTCTTATTTCTTTTAGTTTTATTTTACAAAGTAAAGAATAAATTTCCCACCACTTTGGAAAACTCTACAATTCCAATTTTGACTTGAACTAGAATATCTATTCATACCTACAATATCATACTTGTAATCTTTTTTTACTTTTTTTATCATTAATTCAACTTTATGCTTAGTTTCAAAATCATCTGAACCAAAAACAGTAGCTCTCATAATTGCTTTATTATTAGTATCAACATCACTCATAATAAAATCTAAATAAGGGATAGAATCAACATCAAAATTAATATCACTACTATTGATTTTATAATTCATTTCTTCAAGTGTTTTAGGTAATATTTTTTTTGAGGCTACTCCATACTTTCTTTTAAAAGAAGAAGTTAATTTTTTAAATACTCTTTTAGATTCAATGTTAATTTTATTTAAGGCATCTTTAGTAGGGTAAGCATTGTCATAAAAAGACATATTACTTGAATGCTCCATAGTGAAGTTTTTAATATAGTCAATAGCACTTTTTAAAGAAACAACCATTAATTTACCACCCCATACATTTTCAATTCCACAATTAGTAACACTTGAACTTTGAACATATGTTCCAACAATAGTCAAAGAATCAAGATCTCCAACATAATCTTCTAATTTGAAAACTTGTAAAGAATTATCAATATTGTAATATTTTAAAGTAGGAAGTTTATGATTTGTATAAACATAACTTGAATTAATGTTAGTAACCTTAGAACCTTTAATACTTGATAGATTATCTAATAACGTTGTTAATCCAAAATCTTTTAATCTTTTTATTCTTGATTTCATATTATTGCCTTTTATTTTTTTATATATATAATTATATATAAAAACAGCTTATAAACAGCTTAAATAAGTAATAGAAAGAAGCATTCTAACATAACCATCTTGATTTATTCTTATTTGATATTTATTCATAGTATTAACCTTATTAAAAACTTACATTCTTTTATAAATTTCAGAATTATCAATTCCTGACATTGTAAAAGACATTTCAGTATCTCCTCTTTTTTTAACATTTACATTTACATTTACATTTACATTTACTTTTACTTTTACTTATATATTATTTAATTTGTAGTAGTTGATTTGATATTACATTTATCCCTTTAATTAACTTTTAAGCTTTTTTTATATATAATTATACATATATAAAGAAAGGTTATTTTATGGATTTAAAACAATTAGTTTATGATAAACAAAAAGAGTTAGAATTAATTATAGAAGAAAGATTAGGAATTTGTATTCTTCCTTCTGTTGAAATTGATTTCTCACTTACTAGTATTAGATATTTAGGATCATGCTATTCTAAACCAAGCTTTAACTATGACTCAACTTCTTTCACACATGTAATATCTTTAAATGCTACTTTACTTGAAGAATTTAAAGAAACTTACATTGATGAAGTTTTTGTTCATGAATATGCTCATGCAATTGTTAATCAATACTTTACAAGTAAAAGCTCTACAAGAGTAATGCCTCATGGTAAAGAATTTAAAAAAGTTTGTTCTTGGTTTGGAATTATTGGGAAACCAAAAACTTCTTCTTTCCATTCTTCTTCTTTAATTTCTAATCATAAAAAGAAAAAGGCTACATGGAATTATCATTGTTCTTGTATGGTTCATTCTCTTTCTACTATCAAGCACAATAAAATTTTAAAAGGTTCAAGTTCTTACTCTTGTAAAAAATGTAAATCTTCTTTAGTTTTTGAAAATGAGTTAGACAAAAAAAAACCTTTATCTCTTGAGGATTCTTCTTTAATTCAAGATTTAGAATTAATAATTGATTTAAATAGAGTTGGTTCTGATGAAATTTATTACATTGAAGAGGCTATATCTTTTCTTAACAATAAAGATTATATAAAAGCTTCTGAAAGCATTTTGGAAGTTTTAAGCTTCTCTGATAGACTTTCTAGTAATGAACATTCTATCTTTGAAGAAGTTAATTCTTCTTTAATAAAAAAAATAGCTTAACATAGGAACTGAATTTTGGATTTATTTCTGTTTTTGAAGATAAAAATCAAAGCTTAAAAGATGATTTTCTTGAACAATGATTAACAATTTAGAAGGAACATTAGACTCTAAGTCAAATTACTAATCTCTAATTGAGATTAGTTTATTTTTTCTTTCTATCAAAAACTTAAATATTTCCATTATCATTAAAAAAATAATTACTGATATTAAAAATATCTTAAAATTCTCATACTGACCAGGAATAAATATTAACAACCCTACTAAACCATAACTTAGTAAATGAGCAAATTCAGATAAAGTCCCTGATAGAAAATTATGATTTTGAAGAGTTATTTTTTTACTTATCAATTTCATTCCAAATTCATATTTCCATATTTGAAATATTGCCCTAGAAACTCCTAAAGCTAAAAACAACACTCCTAATAACAACATATTATTTATTTCATATTCAAAAAACAATATAAATATTAGTAAATGAGCAAATAAATGTATTATGTAAAAAAACTCTATCTTTAAATACTTTAATACTAATGATAATAAAAATTGAATTGATTGCCCCACTACCATTAAGGATATTAAAAATGTTGATTGAGTTAATGATAAATTGTATTTTAATAATAAAGCAGCAGGCATTATTAAATCATAATTACTTCTTAATATATTATGACAAAACTCTGTAATTAAATAATATATTCTATAATAGTATCTTGAAGAATCTTCTTTTTTAAAATAATTTTTTATCTCTTCTAAACTTTTTCTTTTTTTACTCCCTACTATTTTTAATAAAATTCTAGTGTATTTAATATATATATATTTCTTATAAACATATATTACATATATTAATATAATTGTCAATATTATTGCTATTAAAAATATAATTGAAGGTTCTTTTGTAACTGTTATTAGCATAGACATAATTATTGGAGATATAGTTTTAATAATATAATTTGATGAAGACATTAAACTTATTATCTTTACTCTTAATTTATTTCTTAATATTTTGGTTGAAATTACATGATTAATTGTTACTATTACTAAAAAACTTGATAAACCATCAATAGTCCTAAATATGGTTAATACTTTCAAATTTATTGTTTCAAACGTCAATAAGTAGAACTCAATTGACAATGAAATTAAAAACACACTTAATGATATTAATAATATTTTTACTATATTTACATGGTTATTCATAAAATAACTATTTAAAAAAGCTGCTACTATAAAACCCATTATTAATGCTGAAGATATAAAACTTAATTCTTGCTCTGTTACAGCAAAATATTCTATTAAAGTTATATTTATTAAAGGAGCAAAACTATGTACTGATATTGTTGTCATAAACCATAGTAGATTCAATATAATATTTCTTTGTAAAAAACCTTCCAATGATAGCATTTTAGACATTAACTCTCTTATCTCCCTTTTTTAATAAGTAAAATTAAGTTATAAAATTTAAATTTTTAGATTTTGTTTAGGACTATTATTTAGATTTTGTTTAGGACTATTATTTAGATGTTGATGACTATTATTTAGATTTTTATAATGGTTTCTTTAATAACTTATATTCTTTATTATAATTGAAGAACAGAAAAAGAAAGTTTTTAGTTTTTTTCTGGCTAATATTATGAATTGTATTTTTTAATAAGAACCCCTACCTTAAACCTTAAGCATAGAGGATTATTTAGAAGCAGAGCGTAAAACCTTCAAAACACTTGATTATGTTAACTGCAAAGACTCTCTTGATTTTTTGACCTTTTTATAAATATCAAAAAATTGAAACAATATCTTCAAATATATCTTCTAAAACTTCTACAGATATAGAATTACCAGCTAATCTATACAAAGTAGCATTTGACATATCCTTATTTATTTCCACGTCTTCTTTACTAAACCCCATTAATTGCCAAAATTCAACTGGAGTTAAATATCTTAAATCATCATTTTTATCTATGATTTTTATTCTACTATTAGCCCCAGAAGCTGTTAATGTAGCAGACTTCCCTTCAATAGAATAAAGTACATTTTCAGATTGAAAGGTTGTATAATCTTGTAACTTTAAAGAGCTAATTCCAGAAGGTTTTAATTTAAACTCTTCTCCTTTTATATTAGCTTTTAACTTATTTAATAAAAACCTATCTTCTACTTTATTTTCTAATATTTCTGAAATACAAAAATTATTAGCTTTTTGATTTAAATTATTAAATTCAAAACCAGAGTCTAATTCTTTTAATATTGAAACTGCAAACACTCTTTCTCTTCTTTGAATACTTCCTTTATCAATAGCATTTATAGTTGTATCATAAGTGTTATAGCCAAATGTCTCTAGAATTTCTTTTATCTCTTCCCAAGTCCCAATAAACTTTTTACTAAAAAGAGCTTTCACATTTTCCATAAGTAACACTTTTGGTAAATTTCTCTCTTCTTTTGCTTCCTTCAATACTCTAAGAACTTGCCATACTAATGAAGATGTTGTTTCAGATTTTTCTTCTAACCCTCCTTGCTTCCCTTGCAATGATATTGATTGACATGGAAAACTATAAGTAAATATATCTATATTTTGAGGTAAGTCTTTTCCTTTTAGTTCTGTTATTGAACCAAAGTTTTTAGCTACTATATTTGCTATATATAATTCTTTTAATTTATCTTCTTTTACTCTTGACAAATTTGCTGGAGTTTTTGAATTAGAAGAAAAAACATAATTTGGTCTTCTTTCCATTTCCTTTAATATTTCTTTTTTATTTGTAGCATAAATAACACCACTAACTGGCTTATTCTCAACTTGCTTCTCTATTTCCTTTTTTACTTCTTTAAACTCTTCCAGATGATGAATTTTTGAATAGGCTATAATAGCATCTATATACCATTCACTAATTCCTACATTTTCATATTTTATTTTTGGATTTCTAGATGATATTTTTTGAAAAGCCTTTGTTTGTGCTCCAATTCCAGCAAAAGTTTCAAATATTCTTATTTTTTTCATATTTTTCATATTTTTCCTTTTTTTCCTTTTTTACATATCATCTTTTATAAATTTTAATGCTAAATCAGCACCTTCATATTGACCAGTATAAAATATTTCTATTACAAATATTGTTATTAACAATATATAATAAAATCCATATTTTTTTATTTGCTCTTTATTCATATTTTTGATTTGATTAAAATCATTCAATTGTAATAATTTTATTTTATAATAAGCTTCATATTTTCTAATTATTTCTTCTTCTGACTCTTCTATCTCTAATGGATTTCTATAATGATGCTTTCTATAATACTCTAATGTTACATGTTCTAATTGCTTTTCAGGATTCTTAAATGCCATCCATTCAAAAAATAATTCTAATCCACCAATAGCTATTATGATTAATAACAACCAAACCTGAAAATAATATACTAAACCTGCTGCAAATAGTAATCCACCAAATACTACTATCATACCTAACATATTATTCATTGAAAAGGCAAATGATTTTACCACTCTACCTCCATCCAATGGATTAATTGGAAATAAATTAAATAAATTTATCAATGCCATAAAGGAAACTAATCCTATTGCTAATGGAGATTCAAATATTACTCCATATATCAAAAAAGGTATAGTTAATAATAAACCATAAAATGGCCCATATAATGCCACATATGTTTCATCTCTTCTATTTTTAAATCCCTCTTCTGGAACGGCTGCTCCTCCAAAAAATGGTATCAGGTATATACCTTTTACCTTCATCCCACATTTCTTCATTCCTGTTGTATGCCCATATTCATGAAACACTATTGCTAGTAACAATATTAGAGCAAACTCCCAAGTAAATAAATATGAATATGCTGCCATTGAACCACCTGCCAAAGCCACTTTTATAAACTTAGCTGATTTTATTAATTTTAAAACTGCTGGACCAATTTTTATCAATAATGCTATTAAACCAAAATTTTTCAATATCACCTTCTTTTAAATATTTTATTTCTATTTTAACATCTTTTTTTAAATTTCCATTTAAAGTATTTTTTTTAGCTCAGCTCTCTTTTTTAGCCATAACTTTTTTCACTTATTAACTCTTTAACAAAATTATATTAAACTATTTTGTATAAACTTCAAATAAAGTTCTTAAACCAAAGCCTGTTGCACCTTCAACATTCGTACCAAATGCCTTATCTACAAATGCTGGTCCAGCAATATCAAGGTGGATATATTTTTTTAGATTTTTCTTTTTAATACCAGCCATTAAATATAAAGCTGCTTTTTGACAACCTTGGTTTGGTGTACCAATATTAGATATATCAGCAATATTATCTTTTATACCATCCATCATAAATTTATGAAGCTTTGCCTCACAAAAGATTTCATCTTCAATAACTCCCTTTTCTAAAAATTTTTCAAAAAGTTCTTCATTTTGAGATACCATACCAGCTGCTTCATTACCAAATTGAACAATAGCAGAGCCTGTTAATGTTGCAATAGAAAAAATTTCATCAAAATCAGGATTTTCTTCTTGAGCTAAAATAAGACTATCCATAAGTACTATTCTACCTTCTGCATCAGTGTTTTTTATATGAGAAGTAACTCCATTTTTGTGAACAATAACATCATCTGGTCTATATGATTCACTACTTACAGCATTTTCAGCTAATGGCAAATATAAAATTACTTTGTTTTTACTACCTTGTTTACTTAATAAATTAGCCAAACCATATAATGTCATAGCTCCAGATTTATCAGCTTTCATTGTTGTCATAGCACCAGAAGGCTTTAATGAAAGACCTCCTGTATCATATGTAAGACCTTTTCCTACTCCTAAAATTACCTTATTATTTTCTCTATCAAAATCTTTTGGTTCATATGTAAATTTAATTAGATTTGCCTTATACTTAGAACCTCTATTAACAGTTAAATGACCTTTCATATTTAATTTCTGAAGCTTCTCTTCATCATATATCTCTACTTTTATATTTGTACTTAAACCAAACTTTTTCATTGAAATATCAATCATACTTTCAGGATTTATGTCTTCTGGAGTTGTATTTACTAAATCTCTAACCATTTGCTGAGAATTAGCTTTGCACTTTGCTTCATTAATAACTTCTAATAACTCATTTCTTTGAGACATAATATCTATTTCTGATTCAAAATCTTGCGTAACTAAAAAATCTAAATCAGTCAGAGGAGTCTTTTTACTTTTATATTTATTAAATTTATAATCTGCCAAATACAACCCTTCAAAAAACTGTTTACTTTTTATAGTTACTTTTCTATCAAGATAAACAATACTGCACATTGGTAATTCTTTTCTTATATATTTAACTAAATTAAAAGCTAATTGCCTCCAATCTTCTGGAGAAGATACTCCTTTAGTACCTACAACTAATCTATTATCAAGCATTAAAAATTGATGCTTTTTAAAATTATATTTAGACATTTTTATTTTAGATTCTGCACTTTCTTTTGATTGCTCAGCTACTGTTTTCATAAACTCTTTTTTATTATTAAACAAACTAATTCTCAATATTTCATTTCTATTATACTTTTTACTTAATTTTGAAAAATAAGACTTCAACTCAATTTCTTTTTTATTATTAAATCTCTCTATAAACAAGATATTTTCAATTTCTTTTTTCTCTAATCTTATATTTATCATTTCATTTCCCTTTTTTTTACTCTAATTGATTTTCATTTTTTTTATTTTTATCCCCAAGATGATACAACAACATATATTAATTTAAACTTAATATAATAACTGATTCAAACTTAACTTAATTACTAGCTTGTGCTTCTTTTTATAAATGGAATATTAAAGCAACTACATCTTTAAAACAATTATGTATTTTTAAGCTCTTTATAAGATATATATTGGTATAATTATACATATAAAAAGAAAGGCTTAATATGGCAAACAAAATTACAAGAACTTACTCAAATGAACAAACACTTGGAGATATTCTATACAATCCTGAAACAAAATCTGTTTGGATGTCTATTGAACTTGGCTTAGTTGGAAAATTAAATATTGGTTTAGAATTACAAGAAGATAAAACTTATACTTTAACTAAAAAATTTGGTAGTAAAATTTCTAATATTGGAAGAACTTTTCAAGTAACAGACAAAGAAAATAATGTTATTGAAGGAATTACACAAGGGAATATTGCTCTTGGAAATAGATATGATTCTACTCTTAAAAAGAATGTTTTAGTTAATGACAATGCTATTTTCTTTAAAACTTTTAAACTTAAAAAAGCACAAGTTATCTCTGATAAACTTGTTAAAGTTGGATTTGTTAAAGGTTGTTTTGGAATTAACACTACTCCACAACAACAAGAAGCAGCATAAGCTGTTTCTAACTTTGGTTTTCATTAAAATATTAAAAAAAAACAAAATTTAAACCTTATTTACTATAGTTTATAAACTTCTTGTTTATAAGTGTTATCTAAACTTTCCTATTATCTTATTTTTTAAATTCATGTGAAACCTCCACTCCTAAATCAAAGATCATAGAAGCAAAATGTGAACTACATTTTGCTCAATTCCAAAGTTATTTCTCTATTTCCTGTTGGATTTAATTTTATTTTTTTAATATTTAACTTTTTTAACTCTAATTGAATTTCTTTTTTATTTTCTTTTAATAACTCATCTAAAATAAGAACATTATTACTGCTTACAACAACCATACTCTCTCTTGTGCATGTCAATGTAACCATAATTTTAGCCAAGTAAAATAATTTTTTTGAATATTCTTGTTTCTTTTGTATTATTTTTCCAACCTTCTAATCTTTTATATGCTTCTTTAATTAATATTGTATCATTATTTTGCTTTTCCTTAGTTTAATTTTATTTATGATAAAATAAAAAAAATGTACAAAGGAACACTATTAATGAAATATACTTTTTTTCTAACTTTAATATTTATTAATATAGCCATAGCAATACTACTAAATGCAGAAGCAACTCTATTTATAACTATGATGTTTTTATTAGCTACTTTCTTTAATAAAAGTAGTGTTAAAAACTTAACTACTCAACT
>Ga0209776_1001233_pt1 | contig 13808 bp, 13 predicted proteins | sample SaaInlLV_10m_DNA_3_FD_184670 | JGI IMG/M metagenome (GOLD analysis project Ga0209776, IMG submission 184670) | Marine microbial communities from expanding oxygen minimum zones in the Saanich Inlet - Saanich Inlet SI073_LV_165m_DNA (SPAdes) (version 2) | ecosystem: Environmental > Aquatic >...
TAACAGAACTGGTATGGTACAGCAGACGTAACTATTCGAGTTAGTGATGGTAATGGATTAGAAGATTCAACATCCTTTACTGTTACGGTAAATTCTGTGGATGATGAACCATTCGTAGAAGGTTATCTGGAAGACATCTATATGTATGAAGACTCCCAGGAACCCTGGGAAGTGAATCTGGATGAGATATTTACTGATATAGATGGTGAACTGACCTTTACTGCTGAGCTTTTAGATACAACGGTGATTGGTGTTAATCTTGATGGAAGTATGTTAAGCCTTTATACATTACCTGATGCGAATGGCGAGACAGAAATGATCGTGACCGCATCTAATCCCATGCGTGCTTCAGTGTCTGATACGGTCGTAGTAACCGTTTTTGCTGAGAATGATGCACCGGTACTATTTGCACCAGATTCGATTGTAATGGATGAAGATCAGACCTTTGAGCTCATGTCTATGGCTGAGCTTATGGAAGCAAGTATTCTTACAGATATAGATAACAGTATAGACGACTTAAGCTTTGAATTGTACACCGACAACGATCAGATCCAGATAGTTTGGGATGGAGATCCTTCATCCAATCCTGTATTGGTTCCAGATGAGAACTATAATGGAACGAGTACGCTGACTCTATGTGTGAATGATGGCGAGTATGAAGTATGTGGTGAAAACAGTGTGACCATAGCTCCAGTAAATGATGCACCATTTTTCGCTGCAGAAATGCATGCATCAATTGGATTGAACTTGGACTTTCACGTTCCTATCCATGTAGATGATATTGACTTTGATAGTCTAACCGTATCATTTTCAGATGGAGCCGTAGTCCCAAGATGGGTCAGCATTGATAATAATTCTTTGCACGGTATGCCAGATACATTGGGAGATTTTCCATTACTGCTTAGTCTAAGCGATGGTGATACAGCAGTTACAGATACATTCCATCTGCATGTTGAAAATTTCATCCCAGAGATCACTTCTATTATGGATGTCCCAGATGACCAGGGTGGAAGAGTGTATGTGAGTTTTAATGCTTCTTTCTTTGATAATGGTGAAGAGACAGGTCAATCGTATAGTTTTTATAGATATGATAATTTAGAGTCAGATTCATCTGGCTGGGTTTTACTAGGCTCTGGAGATGCTATCGGTGATGAAAGCTATACTTATGAAGCTACGACAGTTATGGACTCCACATCTGAAGGTGATGGTATGACAGAGTACAAGGTGGTGGCATCCATGCATGCAGGTATCTATCACTCTGAGCCAATGATGGGTTACTCTTTGGATAATATCGCTCCAGGTGTACCTGGTGGTCTAATGGCTGTGCTTGTGGATGAAGGAATCCAGCTCACATGGGAGATGAGTGCAGATGAAGACTTCCAGTACTATATGCTTGAGAAAGCTTCTGATGAAGCATTTACAGATCCTGAAGTATTTGAGATGATTGATATAGCCTACCTGGATCTGGACTATGTATTGAATGAGAGCAATTACTACCGCCTTGCAGCGGTAGACCATGCTGGTAATATGAGTGATTACACAGACGTGGTAGATTTTGCAGTACTTGCTACAGATGATCAGTTAACCCCTGAAGTTTTCGCATTACATCAGAATTATCCGAATCCATTTAATCCAACAACGCAGATCAAATATGATCTGCCTGAAGATGCTTTAGTTGCCATTAATATCTATGATCTGATGGGCAGAAGTATTAAATCATTGGTCAACAGTAATCAATCAGCAGGATACCGTTCTATCCAATGGAATGCTACTAACAACCTTGGTGAGCCTGTGTCCGCTGGAATGTATATCTATATGATCCAGGCTGGCGAGTTCAGGCAGACTAAGAAGATGGTGCTGCTTAAGTAAGGAATATAAAACCTTATAAGAAAGCCTCGATTAGTCGGGGCTTTTTTATTTCTGATTAAAGTCGCCCTATGGGCGTATGTCTTTTATGAAGTTTTGTTTGACTGTCTCTCCCCACAAAGAAATCGGTTACCCCAAAACCTTAGTCACCCAAGCGCGGCTGCAACCTAAATGCCGAGCAAGATTAGCTCTCGTAAAGTTATGTTTGTTAAGCAAATGAAGGAATCGTAGTTTTCTCTCTTCTTCGGTTTCCATTTTTTGCTTCTTTTTCGATCTTAAAATGGAAAAATATTCATCATCTAATATTAGGTTTCTGCCGTGGCTATAGGCATTTACGGGGAATGTAAAATAGTTCGTGTTACCAAACGTTCCGTGGAGCAAACTGGGTCGGTAACACGAACCGGTTAACACATCGAGAAAGTAGGCCCTTGGATCATAACTCCAGGGGCTTATTTTTATCTCCCATTTCTCGTCGGGAAGCTGTGGTTTTTTAACTGATACTTCCTTTAAATAGGATAATAAATCATCAGGTGGTGCTTTCCAAAAACTAAAGCACATGTTAGAGTGTAGGTAAATTGTATTTTAAATTACATTAATTATTTGATTTGATGTCTCTTAATATATTCAGCAGATTGAAAACAACAGTCGGATAATTTGATATCCCCTTTTTTGAATGCGTCAACTTCATCCATAATAGCTTTATAATCACCAGCATGTTTTTCTTTATATTCTTCAATGCTCATTTTCCCGTGGATCCAGGTAAGGGCCATTGGATATTCTTTTGGATGATAAAGAACAAAAAAGAAATGCCAAATGAGTATAGCTAAAGTAGCGAGCCAAGCTTCATAATAATGCAACGCTTCCGAAACTTTTATGAGCCATCGAGGAGAAAATTGCCCAAAGTAAATTGGGAACCATAAAATTATCCCCGTTGCAACCATCACAATGGTTCCCCATATCAATGCCCAATATTCTACTTTTTCTGCGTAATCAAATCTAGAATGTTTGGGTTTTTTGCACCCTTTAAATAAATAATATCGTATAGTTTGAAATAATGAAACAAAGTCTTTCTTAGTGGGGAAAAATGACTTTATAAATTGCTTTCCAGATTTGGTAAATAATAATTCACCCATATGCCAAACAGATAAGAGAATCATCAAAACAGCTGCGCCTCTATGAATAAATGCTCGAGCTGATTCGGTCATTCCCCATTCACCTAAAAGAACAACTTGATACTTTAAAGCAAATCCAGTTATCACGAGAGTAAAGAAAGAAATAATTAAAACGAAATGTTGGTTCACTTGAGATCGTGTATATCTCTGAATATAATCATGTTCTTCTTCTCTACGATATTTGCCAATTATATGGCCAATAAAAATGATACCATTATGAATAAGCATTCCGCCAATTGTGATACCAATGATGAAATAATAAATGATTTTAACATAATATTCTGCAGGACGCTCAGCAATCATGACAGATTGGTGTGTGTAGGATTGGGCAAAATTATCAGAAGAATTGGGGTGACATTTTTCACAAGTATCTTTTAATTGGGTCGGGTGGATGGATGATGAAGGTACATTTGAAGATAAGATGGCATGTGCATTATGGCAATCAAAACAAGTTGCTGAAGACGTATCTCCTTTTAAAACAGCAAGACCATGATAACTATCCTGATAGGAGGATACTTTCCCTTCTGTAAGTCCATATTTTGCCACCAGTTTTTCATTGGTATGGCAACGTGAACATGTTTTCTCGGCCGCAGCTCTTTTTGTGAGCGGGGAATTGGCATGGTCAGAGCCTATAATTTCATGTTCTCCATGACAATCTACACATGCGGGTGATTCACGTTCACCGCGAGCCAGTGCTTCCCAATGAATGCTGGATTTATATTCTTGATAAATATCTTCATGACACTCACCGCATGTTTCCGCAATATTGGAATGTCCAATAGATGATCCTGGGTCAGTCCCTTTTCTAATATCATGATATTGATGACAATCATTGCACGTGGCTGCTTCCGTATTTCCCTTGGCTAACTCAATCGCGTGATAACTTTTTGAAAAAAGTTCAACAGGATGAAGATTGGGGATATTATATTTTTTAACTAATTCAGGTTTTGCGTGGCATTCGCCACATGTTTGCGCAAGGTTGAGTGGATATGTTTTTGAATCTTCATCATCAGACGGGAGTATATTATGTCCACCGTGACATTTCCAACAGTGGGCGGCTTCTTTCTCGGAATTGGGAGCATACAGCGATATACCATGAACACTTTCTTCCCATTCTTCTCTCGAATCTTCATGGCATTCACTGCAATCATCACAAACATCTCTAAATTGAGCGCCGTCGTCTTCCCCGTGTTCAATTCCCGTTTCTATCACAAGAGTATGGCAATCACCACAAGATAAATCTTCATGAACCGAATGGTCTAATGAAATGTCATCATGGCAATCTTCGCAAGTATCTTCATCAAGTGGAGTATTGCCTAGGAGAAGACCCGAAAAAATAAATACCAATATCCATGTAAAATATTGGATCAAATTTGTCCTATGAGTTAAAAACATAGTTTCTCTCCTATGCATTTTATTATTCTAAGAAAAAGTCCCTAATAAAATGAGCACTAATAAAAATAGCCCAAAAAACAAGAATAAAGATCCAATTATTAGGAGCCCTTTTTTCTGCCAAATCTTAAGAGGCTTAACGAGCCGTTTATTATATTCAGAGTCATTTAAAGCATCTTTTTCTAAAGAGCGTTCATGAGCAAATCGCTCTTCTGAAACACGCCCCGTGAAAATCGCTTCATCCATAGGGAACGCATCGGGTCGTAAGTGTGTATTGAAAAAATGAACAGTGAATATAAAGGCCGTTGCAAGTAAAGCTTCTTCAGAATGAATTATATGAGCTGCATTAATAACCCACCCAGGTAAGTATCGTGAAAATACTTCTGGAAACCAAAGCATAACACCTGAAGCTCCAATAACAATCATTCCCCAAAATACAGCAAAATAATCGAATTTTTCCCAATACGTCCATCGCCCAAATTTGGGTGGATTCTTTTTTGCTCCAATGAAATAGGCAATATGATTAAAGAAATCTTTAATATCTTGCATGTTTGGAACCAAACTATCAGGTCCCCAAAATAATCCTTTACGTTGCTTTAATAGTGCTTGATAAAAGAGAATGCCTAAATGAAGTCCCATCACAATAAAGAGTGTTACAGCTGCGATTCGGTGCATCAAGGCAGCAGCTTGAAAGCCCACAATATTATGAACAAACCAATTGGCTAATTCTGAATGAGCATATTTTAAGGGTAATCCCGTTCCAGCTAATACTAAGAAACCGCCAGCCATAAAGAAATGCATAATTCTTTGAGTCATTGTAAAACGTTTATATCGCATTGGAGATTTAACAGGTTTTTTCACTTCACCTTCATTAAATCGAATAATTAATAAACGAATGAGCCATAATAAGGTATGTCCACCAAACACAGTGAGCGTGACCCCAAGGAGCCATACCATAAAAGTGTGTATCCAATTTAAAACAGGATTTTGTTCTTTGGTGTGAGGGGTATAGTGTTGTAAATATTTCACAAAATTCATATTTACATTGTCGTGACACTGTGCACATGTTTCAATAATTCGTTCTTGACCTACCGAAGATTCAACATGATCGCTTGGGAGGATGGAATGATTATCATGACATGAGATACAAGTGGCAAATTCTTCACCAAGATAACCCAATTGATACATTTGGCCATGATAGGATGTTTGATATCCATCCACCACTTCAGGATTTAATTGGAATTTCAGGGTCATATCTCTATCGCCATGACATTCACTACACAGCGAAATAACTGATTGCCCAATAAATGTTTCTTCAGACTTTTTAATACGGCTTTCATCGTGGCATGAGATACATGTGGGTGCTTCTTCATGCCCTTTAGACCATGCAATAAAATGAGATGATTTTTCGTATTCTAATTGTTCTTTCTCGTGGCAATCACCGCAGGATTTTTCAAGTGAAGTCATTTGGTTATGGCCGATAGCCATATAATGGTAATCATGACATGATCCACAGCGTGCTTCACCACTCTGCTCAATTCTTTCTATTTCTTCTCGATGGATTCCACCGTGGGCATCATTCTCACCTGTGATTAAGTTTCCAGTATGGCATCGAATACAGACGTCACCCAATTTCACATTAAAGACAGAAGAAACGGTGTTTCCACCCATTTCTGTTTCATGCCCCGTATGGCAAACAACACACGTTTCTAATCTGGGGTCATCATTATTTTCAGGACGATGGATGGAGGCTTCATAGCCCATATGACATTCTGTGCAAACCATATCAAGCTTAGCCACACTAACCTTGCTATGGGAATCTCTTGGGGAAAGAACCTGATGCTTCGCATGACAGTCTGAGCAGATGGGGGCATCCATATTGCCGGACTTAACTTGCTTGTAGTGACCACTTTGCGTATAGTTTTCAACTTGATCTTTATGGCATTCGCTACATGATTCGGTAACATGAATCTTCCAATCAGATTCTGCAAAAGAACCTTTTTCATGTTTAAAATGTGGATCATGGCAAGAGACACAAGTAACTTCAGATTCTTCATCTTCACCATTCCAATGAGCCGAATGGAGAAACTCATCTAATACATCTTGATGGCAAACTCCGCACACTTTACGAGGCTGACCCTTCCATGTTATTTTATGTTTTCCATGACAATCTGCGCAGGTGGGAATGGATGTATACCCTTTATCAATGAGTGGCTGAAAAAAGCCATCTACAAATGCATCTTGGGCATCTTCATGGCAAGAACCACAATTGGGAAGTTCTAATCGTGGGGCATGGGGAAATTCATCAATGCCATCCATATCTGTATGGCATTCAATACAATCAAATCCTTCGTGCGGTGTCCCTTCAAAATCATCTTCTGAAACCGTTAACGAATGGGCAACACCATACCGAACCACTTCCATTTCGGCATCTTCATGACAATCAATACATGTGTCATTATCCTGAGAAAATAGGGTGGGTGTTAATAGTAGGAATAGTAGCCAAAGAAAATATTTTCTCATGAGTTGTTAATCTTAAAGAATTTTATTGTGTTATTTAAGTTCGTCAGGATAAGGGTGGGAGACTTCTTTAATCCGTTCTTCATAATTGAATTCTTTATAGGTCGGGCTGGCTTGATTATGGCATGCAACGCACATTGCTTCACTGGGAGTCCAAAGGCCAACACTTTCCCCGGTAATTTCACCTGCAGTAATGGCAGCCATTGTTTTCTTTTTCTTATAATCACTTCCAGGTCCATGACACGCTTCACAACTAACATTTTGTAATCCGGTCATACGTTTTGTAGCTTTCTTTGCTTTTTTATCTTTAGGATCAAAAGTCCAAAAATCATCACCCTTTAACTCATAGCCACTTTTTTCATATCCCGTTGTGTGGCAACGAAGACATTCTGAACTCTCCCAAGGATTTCCTTCAAGACCAACACTTTTAGCTACTTCAATTGCTCTATCTGTTTTTAATGTTTCATAGGATTTTGCATGAGGACCCGCCTCCCAAACTTTAAATTGCGCACCTTTCTTTTTGCTGTTGTGGCATGTTTTACATTTTTTAACTCCGACATAATCTTGAGAAAATAAAAACCCAAGTGAGACGAATAAGGTGATAATTAGTTTTTTCATTGTTGACTCCTTATGGTAACCAATTTGTTAAAGCTTCAGTTGTATGACATATGTCGCAACCTACAGCTATCCTTCCTGTTAACTCCAATCCATGGCAGGATCCGCAGTCGAGTGCGCCACGATTATTCAATGCAATGCCATGAAAAGATTCTGATTCGGGTTGCATCCACTCGTTCCAAACAGGATGTCCACTGGGTCCACCGGCATGACATTCATAACAAGAAACACTGCTAGATCCGCCATAAAAATCATTTAAAACGGGTTCACCGTGGCAAGATTGACAGGATTTAATTCCTGATTCTGCAATTTTTGCCATGTGAGATTCACTGGATTCTGCAATCAACCAATCTGTGGGATGCATAGGGAGTTCAGCTTTTTCTGTGCAAGCCGAAAATATTGAAAAGAAGAAGATGAATATGAGTAAAAGTTTTTTCATGTCTTATCCTGGATGGCATCGCGAGCAAGTTGGATCAGCGGATATTTGGTGGCATACTTGACATAAGCCAGGATCGTTGATTGCATCCTGCGCATGGGTTCCGCCACCTGTAATGTATTGCCCAACCCAACTAGGTAGATTATGATTCATAGGCATCACTTTTGTTTGATCATGGCAAGATTTACAAGTCTGTATGCCCTCATGACAAGAAGCACATTCCACTAGATTCATTTTAGCTTCTAATCCATGCGTTATATAATAATTCCCAGGATGAACAGTTGGCTCAATAGACGTGAGCGAATGGCAAGATTCACACATGTCTTCTTGATGACATAAATTGCAATTATCTTGTCCGATGACAGTAGAATTTAATCCGTGAGATTGAACCCATTCGAGAGAATGATTTTCGGGGATGGACTTTTCATGACAGGATTTACAATCTGAAAACACCCAAGTATTGGGGGTATCTTCTTTTTCATCATCCAATAAATTTGCGTGGCAAACAAGACAATCTCCCGTTCGGCTTAGATGCGATTGATGTGCGAAATCTGGCCCACTTCGCTGTTTTAATGCTGGATAAGTATCTAATTCATCCGCATTCGCGTGGCAAAGGCTACAGTCGCCATCTTCATCTTCTGATACATCTTCATGGCAGGATTCACATCCATCCATCGTAGGAAGCAAGCGAATATCTATAGATAAAGATGAATTGACATTTTCATGACATTCATTGCATTCAATTTCTTCATCGTTTACATGAAGTTCATGAGGAAACATAATCCAATCCGATTGCTGGGATAATCCAACAGCTAAAAACAGAATGAGACTAAAAAATCGCATGGATAGAGACGCCTTCACGGTAATCTATTTTAAAATAGGGATTGGAATAAAACTGAGAGAAAAATCGCAGTTTTATGGATTTTGTTAAAGACCAGTTAATCCATGTAAATAAAGCAGAAGATTTAAAAGGCTCAACAATGTCCCCATCACTTAAAAGGTTTAGAGATATGGAGCCACCCAAATCTACCTTTGAGTTTAGAGAAAACTTTGTTCCAATGGACCCGCCAAACTGAGATGCTTCTCCATAATTTCCATACAATAAGGTGCCAGAGAATCGCTGGCTATTGATTGTTGTATGAAAATACAGATTGGAAGCATTAGAAAACCGAATGGATAATTGATTTAGTAGCGTATAATTTGAACTGAAGTTTGATTGCAGTCCAACTGTTGCTGTAGCAGGCAGAGAAAGAGATTGAGTTGCCCAAGTCCAATTTTCAAATCCTGAATATCTTTTTTCCCGGTATCCAATAAACAAACGTCCAAATTTGATATTTTTTGAAAGCCTTAACCTTAAATAATGGGGTCGAGAATTATTTTGATCCCAAACAAATGTTCCATGAAGATTCATAGCAAATATAGATGTATACCCATTTAATCCTGAAAATATATGTAAAGAATCTTTTTCACTATTGACCCAAGAGAATAGAGATATATTCTTTTTCCAAGATCCCTTAGACCAAGAAAGGACGCCTTGAAGTTTTTCAAGATAAATATCTTCAGATAAAAAGGTTTCACTGACATAAGTAGTGTCGCTGAAATCAATAACAGAGCGGAAACCGCCTAAAAGGTCAACGGTTCCTAAAGTTTTATGTGTATATCTAAATGATAGTCCATCAATCCGCGTTAAAAGCGCCGGCGACCAATAAGGAATTCGTCCTAATTGAAACCTAAAATGGTCGGTTTTGACTTCGGATATAAATGAATAGAGTCGAAACGGATTTAAATGTTGATGTATTTTTGGCCCATATTCAAAGAGAGATGAAATGGAAGCAAAGCGTCCCAATGATTGACGATATGAAAGATTTGTTCGCCACTGTAGGGACGGATCCTCATCTAAAAAACTGATGCGGGGATACTGAGTGGATGCAGAAAACTGAATTTCTGGTGATGTCCCCCATACCGGAAAAATGAAAGCAAACAATGTAAACAAACGAAGGAGGTTTTTGTTCTTAGAGTATTTGTTTTTTTGATGTTTCATTATTTTCTGCATCCACGTAATTGAAATAGAATATGCCCCATCCCAAAATATATTTTGGAGTTTTTTACATCGAGCGTAAGATGGGATGGCGCTAGTTTCATTTTATGCTTATTCCTAACTTAGAAGCCAAAAGGTTTTGACCACTTATGTCCAGGTAACTCAGTCCAATACATATTGTTAAACCCAAATTTGATAGATTTAACGTCGTAACCAATGACGGTTAAATATGCAATAGATGAAGCAGCTGTTTGCCCTGTGTAACAATAAAAAATATTATTTCCAGCAGGATCAAAAGAAGACAGATTACCACTCATTTTAAGTGTCGAAGGTGATAATTGGTATGCACCATCAATATGTCCATGACCTAAATAATCTTCTTCACTCCAGTAATTCATAATATTATAGGAAGAAGCATCTGTAATTACATCGCCAGCAAGAATAAGCAAACCATTGCTCCACGATTCAATAGCAGCATCGATTCGTGCATCGAGTATTTCTTCAGCCGTTTCAAAGCCTGTGCTTAAAACTGGATAATCAAATGTAGGCAATGTTGCTGAAGCCGTTGTGACCAAATCTCCTGCATATTGATCAGAACAATTTGATGTCCATTTATCTAAGCTAACATCATAAGCGCTCATGCCAAATTTCATGACATACGCTTCATGTCCTTTTAGACGAAGTAAGGTGTGTGCAAATGACGCTGTTTGTCCTGAATAGCATGTTACCAAAATAGGTCCTGTGACATTATCAGCTTCATCAAACATACTGGTTAATGTTACATTTACTGCACCTTCTATAGCCATGGACGCAAAATCTGTAGCAGATCTAAGATCAAATACTGTATATCCAGAATAATCAAATTCAGAATTCAATGCACCTGCTGCTAAGATCCAACTTCCCATGTTATTAACGTATCCGCCGTCCGTTCCTTCTAAATACTCAACGAGGACTTCAAATTCATTAACTTCATCTACTTTTTCATCTTCACATCCGGTTAGCCCAAGAAGAGCGATACCCAAGATGAGAATAAACCATTTGTTGTTTTTCATGGTTTGGACTCCTTTTTTTTGTTGTTATTGACATTCACTGTATAGTGTGAATTCTTTTGAAAAATCTTTTTCATCGTTAACCTGGGTGACATGGATTGCATCCCACTTTTGCATACGTTCCCAAAACAGATTCATTTGCATTAATTTCATTTTCAATTAAATCTTCTGTTTTCAAATAAAGAGCAGTGGTGTCCGTTGCAGAATAATTTGACATAGTTCCTTCTGCGTCATATCTCACACCATGATTGTGACAATTATCCGAGCAAAAATCAGAATTTGTCGTGTCTGTTTGGCTGGTCCAAAGTTTAATATTGTGAGGCGTTGAAACTTCCCAAGTGGGCCTTGCGTCAAAGTTTGTTAATAACATATGTCCCCATTTTGTATAAGAATCTGGTGCAACAGGAATATGCCGTAAAACAGCCCATTTCCCATTTCTGAGTTCATAATCATTGTTGATGCCAATTTTGAAATCAGGATATTCTAAATAACCGTTTCCACCTTCGTTTACATCTGTTTCTCCGGCTACAGGTCCATATCCTTCTTTCCATTCTCCACCAGAATGGCAAGTATTACAATTATTATAGGGCTGAGAATGACAAACAAAGCAGCTGAGTCCTTCGCCTTCTGTGGGCCAATGCTGTTGATGATATTCGTTGGCTTCTGTTACGTCTCCGTGACAATAATCACATTGAACTTGTTCTTCATCTTTCAATAAATGATATCGTGATTCATATTGAGAAGCATCAGCATGAAAATCTTCCACATGACAATCAAAACATTTTAATCGGTTTAAATAATGGACATCAGCAATATTTCCTGTTAATTCCCCTTTAAAGTCCGTTCCGATTCGACTTCCGTGACAAGCCATGCAATTATTGGTTTGATCTGGGATACGATTAAATTTATGATTATCAATCAATCCACCGTGGGCACTGTTGGGGCGGCTAACATGACATTGTCCGCATGTCGTATGACAACTGGTGCATTCGCCGTCAAATCCATTGGTTAGAGATTCAGGACATGCGTCAAAATCGGTATGATTACTTTCTGCTCCCAGCTCTCGTTGAGCGATTGTTGTTTTTTCGCCCCAAGCCATTGTGTGCATACTATTTTTGTTAGATTCAACAAGCTCATTATGACAAGGATTGCAAAATTCTTCAGGATTTGAAGACGGATCTCGAATGAAACCATGATCAATTGAATGAGCTGTTTCAATAGCAGAAGAGGGCTCTACGCCACCATGACAATTGATACATCCTATTAATCCATGAATTTGATCAATATCTTTAAAGGACGTATTTCCTCCTGTTAATTCAATCAAAACTTTTTCCCAAGGCTCCAACGGAGTCACAGAGCCTCCTCATCCACCGCCAGAAGGTGCGGTGGCATTTTCTTCTGCAACTAATTTTTTTAAGACGTCCTTGTTTGTATGACAGCCTTCACATGTGGCAGGATCTCCTGCGCCAATTGAAACGATTCCAGGGTCACATGCGGTTAAAAGGAAGAGAAAACTTGGGATTAAAATGGATATTTGCGTAAGATTGTTTTTCATTATTTTTGAGACATTCTATAATAGGTTTTTAAATGATCAATGTTTTCTGAGGCTAAATACACATCACATTCTCTGCATTCAGCATCTTGACATGCTGGAGATGTGTCCGCAATCTGCCAGCAAACCTTGTCATCCGCAAGATAGGCAGGACAATTTTTTCGCTCTAGCTCTGTGCATGGTTTTATATCCCAGCAAGGAATTAAAGCTAACAAGCGACGAATACCAGCTAGATTCAATTTATCTTCAACGATTAATTTTCGAATACACGACAGCCACTCAAGATCTTTTTGCGAAAAGAGTCGTCGTCCAGAACGGGTGCGGTAGGGAATCAGTAATCCTGTCCGTTCATATAATCTTAACGTTTCTGGCGAAACACCAATTTTTTTAGAAACGATACCAATTGCATAAGCAGGTTCGAAAGGATCGGGCTCGACATTGTGTGCTATGTAGTTAAACATTTAATAAACCTGTATTCTATGCTATAGGATATTACAAAGCCTGCAGTCCGCTTCCAAGATAAAAAGACCATATAATCCCATATAGTAATCTCGGATCAATATAATTATAGGTCAGTGCTGTCCAAAATAAACTAGGTTTTTCATATAGTTGTCAAAGCAAGACTTAAGTTAAGACCACGAAGTGGGCTTGACTTAAGTCTTGCGAAAGAGATGACACATTGTTGTAAAATTTGAGTTTTACATCCCGAAAAATGAACGTGTCATTCCGAACGAGGAACGAGATGCGGAATCCATGCTTTGATTTATCAACGGGACAAGTGAATACCAGATAATTTCGAATATTAACTTTGGCTTTATTCAACGAAGACTTAAACGAAATTTCTGGTATGACAAATGTTTATTTATTGGGACAATTTCAAATATTTTGGACAGGTATGTTATATGTAAAAGGTTCCCAAAAATAAGCTGATTAAGAATTCATAAGATATTAATTTTAGGAGTTAAAATATCTAATAGAAGATCTAATAGAAGACAAGAGAGAAAAATGCAAATTAAAGATAGAATTCAAAATAAAGAATCCACAATCGGCATTATTGGCCTAGGATATGTTGGGCTTCCGCTGGCGATTCGATTTGGGGAAGAGAGTTTGAAAGTTATTGGATTTGATATTGATGAACATAAAGTCAATATGCTCAATGAGGGTAAAT
>Ga0209776_1001250_pt1 | contig 13707 bp, 14 predicted proteins | sample SaaInlLV_10m_DNA_3_FD_184670 | JGI IMG/M metagenome (GOLD analysis project Ga0209776, IMG submission 184670) | Marine microbial communities from expanding oxygen minimum zones in the Saanich Inlet - Saanich Inlet SI073_LV_165m_DNA (SPAdes) (version 2) | ecosystem: Environmental > Aquatic >...
ACAGTGTCAACCTTTAAATGGATACTTTAATCGTAATTTTTTTAATTAGTTCGGGTGATTTAAAGCAGTGTTTAGGGGAGTGCCCATCATTTTCAAACATTATAGCAAATACTTTATTACCTATATCTACATGTGTTGATTGTGCGTGTGGATTAACAAAAATAGTACGATCATTTTTTATATCGTATGAAATCTTTATATCCATATCCGCTATAGGCGACCAAAAAACTCGCTCAGTACCAATAACAGGGCACTGAATATCAACAACATGTTTATGTGATTCAAACTCAAGACTATGATTACAGTTTGTATCATACTCTTCAATAATTGCCTTTACACGATTGTTGATAGTGTAACCCCCTAACTCGATACCAGGATCTACATTCTGAAGAAATAGAAGCCCTGCATATATATCATCAGATAAGTCTTTGTATAAACTTATATTGTCTAACGTATCAATAATCATGATGCTCTAACTTATTTCCTTAGGAATATTCTATAATGATCGCCCAATAACAAATCATTCAAAGTATCCTGAATATTTATAATTTTGTCTGTAATCTTAGCATCAAACTCTTTTAACAATATGGTCTGAATATCAAGCCCATTTGATTCTATTAATTCTATCTTTAAACTAAATTTTTCGGCGATTTTCCCAATAACCTCACTTGAGAAAAAAATATTATGGCGTCCACTTTCTATATATCTTGTTGGAGAAAAATTATATTTTTTCAAGTATTTACTAATAAAACAATCAGCAGAAGGCACTTCAAAAACAATTATTCCATCTTCATTTAGCAACTCTTTTGCTTTCTTAATTGCAGAAATAGGGTCCGACATATGCTCAAGCACCCCCCACAATGTAATAACATCAAAAGTTTTATTGAATTTAATTTTATTAAAATCACCATGGTGGACATTAATCTGATAATTTTCCAATGCCGATCTTGAAGCCGAAGGGGAAGGATCAACACCTTCGACATGCCAACCATTTCGCTTACATACGTCTAAAAACGTCCCCCCTCCACAACCAATATCAAGTAGTGTGGGGGAGCTCTTACCTAAAAGCCTATCGATTTGGGAATATTTTCTTTGTTCAAGCACCCCTTTGCGTATTTCCTTTCCTTTTTTCACAAGATTATCTTGGTAAACTTGATACATCCCATCACTATATAGAGCATCTAAAACCCCATCACGCATGTGTGGCTTAGTATACAAAGATTGGCATGACAAACATTTATGATAAGAAAACCCATCTATTTCAAATACTTCTTTACTTGAATCAGCATTACACAAAGGACACCCTCTAATGTGAAAAAACTCACTCTTTGGCTTCTGATTACTATCAAACCATTTTGCTGTGCTTTCTTTAAAAAAACGATAAACATCTTCTAAATCTTGCTTAGATTTTAATTTAAATAAATCTAATTTAATTTTATCAATCATATCCTTTATCAAGTAAATAGTTAATCTATATGCTGGCTTTAAGTTGGCGGTTCCTATAAATCATCTCACAGAAATCAAAGTCTTCTTGGAAGTCTATGTCCCATGAATCTATTTTATTTATATAGTGTAAATATGGCGAATTTCCAACACAAGACCCCCAATCTACCATGTCTTTCCTTTTTAGAATATTTATTATAAATGTCATCTCACAAACATCCGACAAATCTTGAGATTTTGGCCATGGATTTGGCTTAAAATTTATAGGTGATCCGTTTTGGAACAAATAATCTTGAACATTGGACACACTCAATAAACAATCATATTGTGCACCCAAGTCATGATATGATTGAATTGCCTTTGTATATATTTCTGACCCAGCCAAAGGGTTGGTAACATTAATCCAAGCTATATGCTCCCCCTCAATTTCAGATGCAATATAGGAATAAACATCGCTCATTGGCACATCACTTGTAGAATATTTTGGATCACGCCTATGAACTTCAAACCCTTTATTTATGGCAATATCCAAAACTTTATCATCTTCAGATGAAACAACTATTCTATCCAAGTTTTCTACCAATTGTAACTGATCTAATTTAAGTTCAAATATTGAAGTATCGTGGAATTTTCTTAAATTCTTTAAAGTAATTCTTTCTGACGTCCCTTTTACTGGGATTACACCGATAATTTCTCCATCTTTACTCATTATTTTTTCCTTTCTAAAAATCAATTACATACAAAAACATAAAGAATTATTTTATACCATTTGATGTATTAATATCAATATTTGACAAAGCATTATTAACCTCGTCGAACCATTTTTTTTGCCAATTATTACTACTGTATCCAAACTCTAAAAGAAAATCTTGAATTGAATCTTGCACAACATCTGATCGCCACCATTCATCATAATTGTTTTGGTAAGTAACAATATGACTTGCAAGACTATTTTCATTAAAATGAAGAATGCCACACTCTAAAAATTTCTTAAAATGTTTCTTTGATAATAAACTCATTTCCCAAAGATTCTCATTAAAAAATAAGCATGTTGGGGTATTTAATGTAAGGGTTTCAAGAAAGATTGTCGAATCATAAGTGACAATAACTAATGATGATTTTTTAATGCTATTTAGAATAGTTTCACTATCTGATAGAATAAAATTTTTGATACCGTACTTCTTGTACTCATAATGCAAATTCCACATTTGTTGACTATCTTTTATTCTGATAAATAGATTGTCAATTAAGCCATGTACACTTAGCTCATTAAAAAATAGAAACTGCATTTTCAGACAATTTTTAAAGGTTGAAGATATAGGTGAAGAATCTATATGGTTGCTATATTTAGACAGACTATATGGTATAAACAAAATCTGATTACTTGATCTTGTTAAATTAACATCTGCAAGCAAGGAGAGTTTGCAAGACGGCAAGTTGTACTTTCCCCACCCCCAGGAATAAAAACGATCTGCATTATCTTCAGTTAATTTACCAGGGCCATTAAATAAGGCAGTTCCATGATGACCGCCATGAACCGTAATCCATAATTTTGCACCATGTTCTTTTTGAAGTGCGGCCCAAGTCTTAAAATGTTCATTCGAAAAATATGCGTTTGCGGTGACAATAATAGAAGTTTTCTTTGGAAAAATATTGTTAGACTCCCTTACTAGTTGACTATAGCCTTCAATATAAGAAATTGGAATATTGCCTGAAATTAAGCTGGTGAGTAATTTTTCGAACTCATTATCACATATGTCGTTATTATTCAGGTTATCTCTCATTGCAGGATTTATATCAAAAAACTTAGGTCTAACTCTATTGAAATAAGAAAATGGAGAAGTTTTTAACTTAAATAACAATTTATACATATAGATTTGAGGGATGCCAATTTCTACAAATAAAACTTTAGTTAAATACTTATTAGTTAATTTGCTTAAAAAAAACAACAAGCCTTTTACAATTTTCTTACTCCAATGTCGCTTATCATTTTTAGAAAGAACGCTTGGAAATAAAGCGTAATCTGAATTCTTTTTATCGATTAGATTTGTATACTTATTAATTTCTGAAAAAATGTAGTAATTCCATTCGTCGGAATAAAACTTATAATTAAAATCTATATAATCAAGAGGAATCCAACTATCAGTATTATATTGTGGCTCAAGAGTGTACTTAATATCAAATTTTTTTGATGCCTTAAATAACATTTGATACCTATCAAAAACAATACAAATAAAATAGTATAACCATGGGCCAACTACAATTCTCCAATAGTCAATCGTGTGTTCGACATCATGTATTTCATTTAATGAGATTGTTAACTTTTTTAAATAAATTTCATAAAGAGAAAATATACGTTGATAATCTAAGTGCAATTGTTTTCTATCACTCCAATGGTAATCAACTACTTTAAAACCTCTATTTTCACCATCTAAATTACACCAGTCTCCTAATAAAAGTGTCTCTATTTTTGATGTATTTCTATTTAATGGCGTAGTCTCTAAGACATACTTTTTCATAAGTCTAAAGATAATTTATCGACACAATAAAAAGGATTTTTTTTAATCATATCTAAGTAAAAATTTACCGACTCTTTGACAGAAATCATTCGAGTTGGGTGATAGCCAAAATTTTTCTGAACTAGGAGTCCAGCTGCCTCAACATCTTTACCATATTCAGAATAATCTTCCTCTACAGGGTAATTAAATTCCAAGCATTCTTTGTCAGAATACTTGACACATTCTTCTCTAGATAGGTATCGTACCAATTGAGTTACACATCTTTTCCCCCCATCTGGAGAATAAAAAGATTTAATGTATCTATGGGGTACTCCAGCTTTCTGTTGCGCATAATGAATAAAAGTTGATCGATACTTTACATCATTAAAAGCACCACCTAATAATAATATCCATGCGCGTTTAGTTTTTGAATATTGAACAACTTTGCCAAAAATAGAATTTTCATCAAAACAATCATCTCCAATATTTACAAAATTATCAACTATACTTTTATTATAAGAATTTTCTCGAATTGCAACCGAAAAGTTTGGATTTTTTGTGCGTCTATAATTTTTAAGCCCTAAAACATAATTTGAGAAACTGCCCATCTCTGGACAAGGTGTATCTTTATAGAAGTCTTCTCCTTGGCTCCAGCTATAACTAAACGTAGGGACGATTAAAGTCCCTCTTGGTAACGCCCGTTCAATCGCTTCTTCAATAGTATTTAAGCCATTTTCAAGCCTTCCAAGACCTAAAACCCCACTAAACATGAAAACAAGGTCATCAGGCTGCACGCCTAAATCATTAATAAAATGGTCAGCTAAGCCATCTACTGTTGTTTCAAACACAATCGTTAACTATATTATATTCAACTAGACCAACACCAAATATATTGTAAAAGGTCACAATATTACAATTCTTTGTCGGGGATGTCTCAGGTAAAGACAGTCTCACCCCTGCTCTTTTTGAAATTATTTCTTTATGTAAAATATTCATTGCTTCATGTGATTCAACATCATAACAAATATGACTAAACCCAATATTGTAATTCTTTGCCCTTCCTTCTCGCGTAATATATTCTTTAAACACCTTCATGCAAGCGTCCCAAACAAAACAAACTGAAACACCCTGGACCTTATCTTCGATAAAGCACTCCCCCAACTCTTTTTCTATCACTTCCTTCATATTAGGATCAATAATGATACCAATATGATTAATTTTTAATCCACCTAACAATTCACTGCTCATAATTTTATAATTTTTCCGTCAAACCAATTTCTTCTAATTGCTTATATAAACTAATATCTGTAGTTGCAATTATTGAGCTATCTTTCAAAGATGCTCTATGGCCTGTATAAAGATTAATAGTGAATTTTTCACCCTTTAAAAAAGCAAAAATTGGAGCCACATCATACGCTTCAGTATTATGCCAAATACGTGCATTCAATCTACCAATAATTAACATTGCGATATCAAACACAGACGAGCCAGATATTCTAGTTGTAAAAGCGTTATCGACCAAAATATCATAATTCTTTTTCGTATTAATTGGATCTTTATAGAATTGATTGTCGAATGCTATCATCTGTTTTGACAAGCTTTGTTCGGTTGGATTTAATTTAATACTGCGAGTGTTACTCTCACTATTGAGAGAATGTACGAAAATTTCTCCTTCTGAGTATTCAAGTAAAATATCAATCATTGGAAGGCCAATATAGCTCTCCATCGCCCCCCTATCTTTTGAAAAGACCGTGTAAGAAACTCCCCACATGGGCAACCCATACAAGTAATTGTGTGTCCCATCTAATGGATCCATAATTACAATATCTGATTGATTTTCTGCAATATTATGATAGTTATTTAATTCTTCAGAAATAATTTCATAATTTGGATGGTATTTTTTTGAAATTTCTATTAAGTGATTTTGAGAAAAAATATCAGCTTCTAAAACGTATTCAGGCATGCCATGAACATCTTTTTTATCATGAATTATCGGCTTCTCCGAGTTAAACTTTTCCTTTAGATCATTCAGTAGAAGCTTAAAGTCTTCAATTATATTCATGCTTAACTACTCTCCTTAATTCTCTTCTCATAATTTTTCCACTGTGTGTTTTTGGTAAAGATTCAAAAAATAATATATCAATCGGATGTTTATAAGATGATATAAATTTTGTCAAAAGTTGATACAATTGGGTTTTTACCTCATCTTTATTATCATAGCTATCTTTTAGGGTTACTATTGCAATTACTTCTTCCCCATGCACTTCATGAGGCACTCCAACAACAGCGGCCTCATGAATATATTTATTCATATAGAGTATCTCCTCTACTTCTCCAGGAACTATATTGATACCAGACTTAATAATAAGGTCTTTTTTACGGTCCTTATAGGTATATTGACCTTTATAACAACTAACTAAATCTCCTGTATAAAACCAACCGTCTTTTACAACTTTATTATATAGTTCAATGTTTTTATAATACCCAGAAAAGATATTCCTCCCTTTGATAAGTAATTCTGAATTTTTAGACAACTTACAAATATTAACATCTAGCGGAATACCTATCGATCCAGGCTTCCAATCTAGCAATCTAGGGTCATCTATATGACTAGGACCGGTTTCAGATAATCCATATAAATTTCCTATCCTTATACCGTATTGTCGTTCAAATTTAATTTGAGACTCTACAGGTAGTATTGACGACCCGCATCCGATAAACTCTAAAGAATTAAAACTCATTTCACTCGTATCATATCGAACTTTTAGTAGCATATAAACAATAGTTGGCACTAACTGTGTGTAATTTATCTCCTCTTCAGATAAAATTTTAAAGAATCGATGGGCAACACTAGAGAAACCCTCTGCAATAACTAAATTTGATTTATTAAACAAACATGGGAAAATATTGTAGTTAATTGATGCAGTATGGCCAAATGGCAAAATAGAAAGGTGTTTTGTACTTCCATCAAAACCGAAACCCTTGTTAATTGATTCTATAAGGTAAAAAATATTATCGTGCGAATATAGTACGCCTTTAGGGTTTCCTGTTGTACCTGAAGAGTAATATAGAGCAGCAATTTTATTACCATTAACAAAATTTTTCGTATATGGGATGTTATTTTTTACTACTCTAAAACTCTCTGGGCTATATATTTCCTGACTATCATATTTTTTATTAATCAGCTTCCTGGTGGTAATTACTACTTTAGAGTCTATATACTTAAATATTCTAACTAGCTCCTGGTCTGATGTAAAAAAAGGAATCGGGTTAAATATATTGCCTGTCAGTATACAAGCTATTAATACTTCCAAATATTCGATAGAATTCGGAAGTATAACGGTAATTATTTCTTGATGATATTCGTTTAACCCTTCTACATAATTCAATGAAGATCTAAATATATCATCATAGCTTTTACTTTGAGCATGGCTTATGTCTTTGACGCCTTTTGCTTTAACTCCTTTCAGCTCTAAGATTTTTTGTTGAAGTAGTGACATGATATTTATATAAAGATTAGTCTAACCTTCTAAATACTGGACTTTTACAATCAAGCCATCTTCTTCAAGAGATTGAAAAATTGGAATTAAATCATAAGCATATATATTTAACAGATTTGCAATATCAATAATATCTGTACTTCCGTCACAACATGTCATGATATTTAATATTAACTGAGCTGATCGACTTTCATTATTTTCTCTGCCACCTACAATTGTATAATTTTTACCACGTTTAGATAAGAATGGCTCTCCAAGAATATTTGATTTATAATAAAAATTCTTTTCTAATATTTGTATGCACTCGATATGAATTTGATATGACAACTCTAAACCGTCAGGTGAAATAAAATCCATATTATCTAATGATGTATGATATTCGGAATATTCGCCGTATTTTGATCTCATAATTGATACCATTGGAAGGTCTACTCCGGGAGAGCAATATTGCCTCTCATCACTCCCCCTATCCTTAATAAAGTCATACTCTTTGAAGCTACTTTTCTGGTTTTGAAGTACGTGTCTAGCAACTCTGTCTGCAATTGTATTTCCTTTTCTTGAAGGCATAAGAGATAACGAATTTTCATCACCAACACATGTAAGGTTGAAGGCTGCATACACCTTTTTTAGGTCGTTTAAATTCTTTGATATATATGTGACGGCACCTATAGTTTCTGGCGCAAAAGAAAAGCGATAAGTATATCGGTTTGAACTGTTAGTTAACCATTTTGCTAAATATATTGCAAGTCCGGGGCCAGATAATTCGTTATTAGCCATTGATGGATGACATATATATGTAGAAAAAAATATCTCTTCTTTTTGTTGTCCAGGAATAATAAAATCAGCATAAGTTAAGCTTCCTGTACTTAAAACTGAATCTATATAAACATGATATTTTTCATCTTTAAGATTTTTTCTTTGGCTATCAGCCATACAAAAACCCCATGTCTCACGATAGTATGAGGTGACATAAGGAATTGCATCGGGAAGCTCTGGTAAGGAATAGATATACTCATTTAACTCTTGCAATGCTATTTTTCGATTTATTGGAACACTGTATCCTACAACATGAAGGTTGTTTTCTTCAAAATTTATAATTTTTTCCCCGGCTTGGTTTTGAATATATGCAGCATAAATATTCCACTCTTTAGGAATGGTCCAATCTCCAACCTCTTTTCCAGATGGAATTTCATGTATGGCCAGGTCATGCAAATATTCACTCTTTATTTTAGAAAATGTTTGTCTAACACCTTCCCCAGTAAGACTTCTAGGAATTTTAAACAAACTCCCTATAAAATCATAAATTAATTGCCCAGTCAATTGATTAATCCCTCTTCTTGTAGGCTATTAAAAAAAATAAAAAAATTGTTCTTGTAATCTTTACAAACGAACTCAGCCCACCACCATAGCGTGAGCCGCCTTCCCTTTTTGAGATCTCAATTGGCACTTCATTGATAGGTATCCCATCCCTAATTGCACATGCAAGAAGCTCCGTTCCAATCATCTTTCTCCTGTCAAAGAATCCGTATTTTTCAAATAAATTATAAGAATAACCTTTCATTCCACATAGTGGATCACTTACACCCCAAAACATACCACTTAATGCTCCAAATATAGTTTCTATAATTCTATTTTTTATACTTCTTGAGCAAACAACAATCATAGCATTCTTTCTTAGAATTTTAAGCACTTCTGGAATTGCCAACGAATCTAACTCGCCATCAGCATCAGTAGTGACAATATATGAATAGCCGTTATTAAATGCATACTCAAAACCAGTACTTAGTGCGGCTTCATAACCTAGATTTTTCTTATGAGAAATAATAGTTGCCGATGTTGTTTTAACAGTATCTATAGTGGAATCTGTTGACCCATCATCTACAATAATAACATTTCCGTATATTTGAACTTTGCAAATTACATCAGTTATCGTCTTACTTTCGTTAAATGCTGGAATCACTATAGCTACACTATTATCTCTCATGATATTGTTTTTTAAAAATTTAATTTTTTAGAAATAATATTAAAAAATACTTTTGTTCCGTAAGTATTAAAATGGGCGTCAGATTCATCTATATATAAGAACTCCTTCTCTATCTCCATAGCTAATTCATTATTTAAGTCAATAATATTGACACCCTTAAATCTTTTTCTGAACTCGTTTACAATCTTATTATGTCTATCAACATAAACTGAAAAATCAGAATGAAGTTGGACTCCATAAACTGATGCTGGAGACAGTGCTAAAAGATTTTTCTGAGTTCATGTAATGTTTTTTGTATTAAACTTAATCTGTTACTTTATCTCTAAGTCACTTAGTAGAAAACTATCTCCAGCTTTAATACTTCGACATAAATTAGTACCAAGTATCTTATGCATAAGATACGGCGGCAATGCATTCTTAGGACAAGGCCTCAGAAACTCCAAGTCGCCAATAGTGATAATAGAGCCTTCTCTTAAGTTTTTCTTGGCGCGTATCGCCCTTCTTTGCAAGACAATAGTTTCTTTTTCATTATCTTCTACTTTCTTTAAACTTGTGCCTAACGCGTATTCAAGTTCTCTTGCTCGGTCAACCATATCCCTCCATGCATTGAAGTCCATTGAAAACTTATGGTCAGGACCCTCTCTACTTATATTGTCAGTAAAGTGTTTTTCTATAACTCTAGCACCTAACGTGATTGCCCCTAACACTGTAGCATGGCCTGGTGTATGGTCAGATAATCCTAGTATAGCTTCAGGATATTGATCTTTATACTCCTTTAATACATTCAAATTAATATATTTAAAGTTATCTAATGAAGCTGTATAGTTCGTATTACACTGCATTAATATTACATCCTGAGTGTGCCGCATTATCGTGTTCATTGCTAAGTGCACCTCGTTAATATCAGATGCGCCTGTAGCTAACAACACTGGTTTTTTCTTTGAAGCAATATAATCGATAATATCCAACCAAGTAATGTCTCCCGAGCCAATCTTATACGCACTAAGAAAACTATCAACTTCATCGACCAATTCTAATGAATAAGGTGAAGTTAAGAGAGTAATGCCAGCTTTATTGCAAGTTTCTTTTAATACTGGATTCCAGTCTTGATCAAGTGAAGCATCTTGATAGACATTATAGACACTTTTTTTCCATTTTGCCTGATGAGATTGCTGCCCCATTAATGATTTAAAACCATAATCACTAACAATCGTATTTGCAGTAAAGTGTTGAAACTTGGCTGCATCTGCTCCAGCTTCAGCACAAAGGTAAATAAGGTCTTTGGCACGCTCTAAGTCTCCATCATGATTCGCAGCAATATCTGCAACAAAATAAGTAGGATGATCGATACCGATAGTTTTATTTTCTATTTGAATCCTCTTCATTTATCCCCTCTAGAAATTATAATTACTCTCTAACTTCACACCTTTTACTCTAGACAGCCAGCCATTATCATACTGACTCTTCATTAGTTCGATTGCGTCAGAAACAGTAGGTGAGTCGTATTTTAAAATTGAATTAAGTTTTTCGCTACACAATGACATATTTTTAGGCCTATTCGCTTCGAAATGTATATCTTCAATACTAATTTTCTTAATATTATCAACAGGAAGATTAAATATTTCGGCCATTTTTATTCCAAAATCATACTTAGATACGTAATCCTTGCTTGTACAATGATAAAGCCCTGATATTTCAGTCTCAATTGCTTGACTGATTATTATAGATAAATCACTAACATGTAATGGTGAAAATATAACATCAGTAAATAAAGTTAGGGGCTCGCCTTTAACTAACCCATTAAGCATCCATTCAGCAAATGACATTTTGCCTGATTTACTCCAGCCGATTATATTGGTTCGTAAAACCAACCCACTCTCCATTAGCAATACTGGCTCTTCTCCCAAAAGCTTGGTTTCTGCATAAACATTTAATGGGTTAGCTTGATCTGACTCTATATACGACCCATTCTTTTTACCATTAAATACTGAGTCTGTCGAAATATAAATTAACTTTTTATTCTCCTGATTTAAGTAATTTGCTATAGTACTGGTTGTATCAATATGTAACTTTTTTGCAAATTCCGCATTATTTTCACATTCATCCACATTTACCATTGCAGCACAATGCACAATCACATCAGGCTTAGTATTAACTAACCATCTATTTAATTTTTGCAAATTTGTTAAGTCAAAGCACTCCCATTGGACACCGTCTTTTTCATAGCCTCTACTTCTCGAGGTTGCAAAAACTTGATGTTTATTCGTTAATTCATCAATTAATGCTGCTCCTAACATTCCACTTGCGCCAGTTACACCTATTCTCATTTGTCTATCTTCCGAATGATATCATGTTAAAAAAAACTCCCATAAGGCATGAGTAAAATCTATTATATTCTGATATATTATATTTGCCTATTGCGTAAACTAATTAAAGTACTCGAGTGTAGATCTTAAAATTTCTGCCTGCTTTTCTAACTCTGCATCATCTAGATAGTTTGTCTTAAATTGTTTAATTCTTGGTTGGATTATTTCGGCATTTGGACATAAGTTTTTATCATAATCAGCACATATAAAGTTATTTCTCTGTCTAAATAATTTTTTTTGAAAGAGTGGTTCGTTATAGGTTAACTGCCATGCTCCATAATACTTATCACCTCCTCTCTTTAAGTACTCTTTTCTGAATACATCCCAAGATAAATAATCGGTATTTAGTTTGCACGCAAATGCCCAATATGAAGACTCATACTCTTTGTTTATCTTTTGTGATTTAAACCATTCATAACCATGTATAGCCTCTTCAAAAAGCTTACCAGCTTTTTTTCTAGGGTTAATCAATTCTTCTGCACGTTCAGTTTGAGCCAATGCAACAGCGCAATTTAATTCACTCATTCTATAATTCCACCCAATATAATCATGTCTTTCAAAAGAAGGGTGTTGTATTTCGTCTTTACTAATCCTAGCTTTCTTAGCGCCAATATTTTTATAACCTAGACCAGTCACTTTTCTAATCCCAACCGCAAGATCCTCATCATTAGTTGTAATTATCCCGCCTTCTCCAGCTGTAAGATGTTTTGAACTCTGGAAACTAAAACTTGCTGCATGCCCTAATGTGCCAACAAGTCTATCCTTATAATATGATAAAAAAGCTTGCGCATTGTCCTCAATAACCAATAAATTATGTTTTCTAGCTATATCCATAATTGGGTCCATATCTGGTGATAAGCCATATAATGCTACTGTTATTATAGCTTTTGTTCTTTCGGTAATTTTTTCTTCAATACTTTTTGCATCAATAACGAATGTATCTATATCTATATCAGCAAAAATCGGGGTTGCGTTAGCATGTAATACAGCAAGACTAGTGGCTGACATGGTTAATGGCGGCACTATAACTTCATCCCCAGGGCCGATACCTGAAGCCTCAAGTGTCGAGTGCATAGTTGCTGTGCCATTTACATGGCTTATCGCAAATTTAGATTTAAACTTGTCTGAGAAAGCACTTTCAAACCTTGTCATATAAACCGCCCCTTGTGATGTTCTAAATTGACTATCCAAAACGTCCAAGACATACTTTCTCTCTAAATCACCAACTCTCTTCATTACTCAATCCTCTTTAATTGATTCTATGTATCCTTCATTTCTTACAACACTTTTTTGAATATTACTTAGTTCTGGATACTCGTCCAAAAGACATAATATATCTTCCATTAAGAAGTGCTCTTTCTTATTTCTCATTTTTCTATAAATAGCCCTTGAAAATTCCAAATCTTCGATGTAATCAATTGTCCACCTTAAATTACTTAAATTTTCTTTATATTCAAAATTAAATAATGAGAATTTTTTGTCATTTTTCCAGATGTAAGGGGTTACATGCTCTTTCTCAGAGTTTAAGGTGGCTTTTCTAAATGCAATTTCTAGCGATTTAAACCTGCAAACCTCTATATCAATTCCTTCTGGATATGTAGGTTTAATTGTATTACTAACGTAATCATAATTATTTTCAATTAAGAGTTTTGATAATCTAGATATGGCAATACAAGAACCACTTAATTCATTTTTAACTGAAACTATTGCAATTTTATTATTCATTCTTAGTCCTCAATAATGCTAGTAAAAACCAGATATATAACATGTTATAAGCACTCAGTGTAGCCCAACCAATTATAATTGCTATAACTATTTTTCTATATTTTCTATCTGTATATATGTAATTATAAAGAAGAAATGATATAAAAATAAAAAATGGTATAAATCCTCCACCAGCAAATAAATATAAATAT